>PPCM01000130.1_pt1 | contig 115060 bp, 121 predicted proteins | sample 1555541 | NCBI WGS metagenome assembly PPCM01 (sample SAMN05284479, study PRJNA326546) | Marine sediment metagenome, whole genome shotgun sequencing project. | isolation source: marine sediment | place: Germany: Wadden Sea | collected 2012-09-05
TCCTTAGAAAGGAGGTGATCCAGCCGCACCTTCCGATACGGCTACCTTGTTACGACTTCACCCTAGTCATTGGTTTCACCTTCGACAGCTTCCTCCTTACGGTTGGATCACTGGCTTCGGGCGCCCCCAACTTCCATGGTGTGACGGGCGGTGTGTACAAGACCCGGGAACGCATTCACCGCGGCATTCTGATCCACGATTACTAGCAACTCCAACTTCATGTGGGCGAGTTGCAGCCCACAATCCGAACTGAGATCGGCTTTAGAGGATTCGTTCCAGGTTACCCTTTCACTGCCTGTTGTACCGACCATTGTAGCACGTGTGTAGCCCAAATCATAAGGGGCATGATGATTTGACGTCATCCCCACCTTCCTCCGGTTTATCACCGGCAGTCTCTCTAGAGGGTCCAACATTACTTGATGACAACTAAAGACAAGGGTTGCGCTCGTTGCGGGACTTAACCCAACATCTCACGACACGAGCTGACGACAACCATGCACCACCTGTCACTCACGCCCCGAAGGGAGATCATGGTTAAATGATGGTCATGAGGATGTCAAGACTTGGTAAGGTTCTTCGCGTTGCTTCGAATTAAACCACATGCTCCGCTGCTTGTGCGGGTCCCCGTCAATTCCTTTGAGTTTCACACTTGCGTGCGTACTCCCCAGGCGGAATACTTAATGCGTTAGCTGCGGCACCGAGGTTCGACCCCCGACACCTAGTATTCATCGTTTACGGCGTGGACTACCAGGGTATCTAATCCTGTTCGCTCCCCACGCTTTCGTACCTCAGCGTCAGTATCAGTCCAGTAAGTCGCCTTCGCCACTGGTGTTCCTCCTAATATCTACGAATTTCACCTCTACACTAGGAATTCCACTTTCCTCTCCTGCACTCAAGTTTGACAGTTTCAAAAGCTTACATTGGTTGAGCCAATGCCTTTCACTTCTGACTTGTCAAACCACCTACGCACCCTTTACGCCCAGTGATTCCGGATAACGCTTGCCCCCTACGTATTACCGCGGCTGCTGGCACGTAGTTAGCCGGGGCTTCCTCCTTAGGTACCGTCATTGATTCTTCCCTTAGGACAGAGCTTTACGACCCGAAGGCCTTCATCGCTCACGCGGCGTTGCTGCATCAGGCTTGCGCCCATTGTGCAATATTCCCCACTGCTGCCTCCCGTAGGAGTCTGGACCGTGTCTCAGTTCCAGTGTGGCCGATCACCCTCTCAGGTCGGCTACTGATCGTCGCCTTGGTAAGCCGTTACCTTACCAACTAGCTAATCAGACGCGGGTCCATCCCATACCGATAAATCTTTGACATTCGAATCATGCGATTCAAATGTGTTATCAGGTATTAATCATCGTTTCCAATGGCTATCCCTGTGTATGGGGCAGGTTACCCACGCGTTACTCACCCGTCCGCCGCTTTCCAGTTAATCTATCATCCGAAGAATCTATCATAACCTTCTCGCTCGACTTGCATGTGTTAGGCACGCCGCCAGCGTTCATCCTGAGCCAGGATCAAACTCTTAAATAAAAGTTTTTCCTATTTTGACCAACTGCCGAAACAGCCAATCCACTCAAAACAAAATTTCACTAACTTTGTTGTTTGCGTTTGTTATCTTTAATTTCACTTTACGCTTAGGAATTTCAGGAAACATAAGTTATGTTTCTTGTATTTCTATTAACGTTTGTGTTAATTTTAATTCTTACACTATTTAATTTTCAATGTCCAAACTTTTGCTATTACTGCGTTTCAGCAGTTTGTGTTGTTGTCTCCGTCATCCGGCGACTCATTAATAATACCATTGTGGTATGCCCGCGTCAACAACTTTTCGATACTTTTTATGCATTTTTTTAATGTTGTAATTTTCAGAAAAGAACGACGCCTTTCTCTTCCTATATATAGTGCATAAAACTCTATATAATCCGTTTCATATACAAGAGATTATTTCTGTTTTTCTTTTGTATAATGATATGGCATGCGAAAAAACAGGTGACATTTTTATTTCTACACCAAAAAGAAAGATGCTAAACATCTATTTAGCATCTCTTTCATGAAATCTTTATGATTAACTTTTAAGGTGTTCTATTAATACTCGACGCCACCTTTAATCGCAGCAGGTTTATAGATACCATTGTCATTAAAGTAAGTCGTCATTCCTTCTAAAACTTCTTCTGTAACTTTAGGATTGATGAAATTCGCTGTTCCGATAGAGATAGCATCTGCACCTGCAAGCATAAACTCGATACCATCTTCCCAGTCCATGATACCACCCATTCCTATAATAGGAATATCTACTGCTTTATAAACATCGTGTACCAGCTTGATTGCCACTGGTTTCACGGCAGGGCCTGACACTCCCCCAATTACGTTGGCGATTTTAGGCCGTCTTGTATGAATGTCAATGGCCATTCCCGTCAATGTATTGATCAGCGACAGTGCATCTGCTCCATTCGCTTCAGCGATTTTTGCAATTTCACCGATATTGCTTACATTTGGGCTTAACTTTACAATTAAATGTTTCTTTGCGCGTTTTCTTACTTCCGACACAACCTGAGCCACCATTTTAGGGTCTGTCCCAAAAGCCATACCGCCATTTTTAACATTGGGACAAGAGATATTCAATTCCAATGAATCAACATCCTCCCCTGACAAACGCTCTGCGATACCACAGTAATCTTCTACTGTACCACCGTTGATATTTGCGATAATCTTCGTGTCAAACTGTCTCAAATAGGGAATTTCTTCTTTAATAAATACTTCTACGCCCGGATTTTGAAGACCGACACTATTAATCATGCCCATCGGCGTCTCCACGACTCTTGGTGTAGGATTCCCTTTACGTGGTTGAAGGGTTAAACCCTTTACCGAGATTCCACCAATATTGTTTAGGTCAACATAGTCTGCATATTCACGTCCAAATCCGAAGGTGCCTGATGCAACTGTAATTGGATTTTTAAGTACTAAGCCATTTAAATCAACTGATAAATCTAATTTACTCATCAAACAACACCTCTTCTCCTAAAAATACTGGACCTTCTTTACAAGTTCTCAAATTTTTAAAGTCACTTTCATCTTCTTTTTGAATTTTACAGGTACATACAAGACATGCGCCTATACCACAGGCCATTTTCTCTTCCATTAACAAATAACTTCTAACGTTCTTGTCTTTACATATTTCCGATACAGCTTTCAACATGACATGTGGGCCACAGACAAACACACCATCGTAGTCCCCTTCTGTCAGTGCCTTTTCAACAAGCGTCGTCACATAGCCTTTTGTATAGCCTTCTGCATGTTCTGATGCTATCTCAACATCTGATGTAAACTGTTTGAATACATCGATGCCATAAGGCATCTCTCTATAGCCGAGTAACACCTTAACATCTTCGTGTCCAAGTTCTTTAAGGGCCCGAACGGTGTCCATCATTGGCGCAACACCAATACCACCACCGACAACAAGTGGCTTTTTTACGCCTTCAAAATCAAATCCGTTCCCTAGCGGCCCTATGACATCAACTGATTCCCCTGATTTTAAAGTTGACATCAAGTGCGTTCCTATCCCTTTTTTCTGTATATAAAAAACAATCTTTCCCTCTTCTACAAGGGCTACACTGATTGGTCTTCTTAATAAAGGATACGCTGTATCCCCAGCCTTAAAATTATAAAACTGTCCTGGTTTAGTGGTACAGCCTTCATTTGCTTCCAGCGTCAAGGCAAATACCTCTTCGTTGATTTCTTCATTCTTCAGTACTTCTAATAGTCCAACAAAACTCATTATATTGTTCACTCCTTACCAGTATCTCTTACCCGATTTTTCAAGCGCCTCATTAATATCTTTTTGCATAGCCAAAGTTGCCTCTCTCGCAGCTTCTTTATACGGTAGTCCTGACTTCTTATAGGCGAAGATAATGCCTCTAGAAGAGTTAACAATGGCGCCAAGTCCATCTTCGTTAAACGCATTAACCACATCTTCACCGCCACCGCCTTGGGCACCATAGCCTGGGACAAGGAAGTATGAGTTCGGCATTACTTTTCTCAAAGTATCCATTTCTGATGGATAAGTCGCACCAACAACTGCACCGACAGGCGAATAGCCTTTTGATCCAATTGTCTTCTGACTCCATTCATTAACGATGCCACCGACAATTTCATAAATTGTCTTCTCACCGGCAATCAGATTTTGTAATTGAGCAGATGTTTTGTTTGACGTTTTTACCAGTACAAACATACCTTTATCAAATTCTGTAATTTCATCAACAAATTCTCCTAAGCAGTCATCTCCTAAATAAGGGTTGATTGTTACTGAATCTGCCTCAAATGAATTCAATTGTTCCTCTTGATACATTACTTTTCCAAGATGGCCCAATGAATAAGCTTTTGATGTAGAACCAATATCTCCTCTTTTAACATCTGCGATGATATACAGGCCTGCTTCTTTTCCGTAGCGGCATGTTTCCGCATAGGCTTCCATTCCAGCCAGGCCATATTGTTCATAAAATGCAACTTGTGGCTTAAGAGCCGGTACCAAATCCTTTACAGCATCTATGATGCCTTTGTTGAACTCGATTAAACTGTTTTTTACAACATCGTATGGTCGGTATCCCATTGTCTCGTACTTCTGAACGATTTCCTTTGGAATTTGCTCTAATCTTGGATCTAATCCTACAACGATTGGACTTTTCTTTTCAATAATGGCGCTGATTAACTGATCTATTGACATATGATACCCTCCTTATATTTAAGCACACCTTTTACAAAGGTATGTGTCACTTTACCGCTTACTTCTTTTCCTGAAAAAGGTGTGTTCTTACCCTTTGATAAAAACGTTTGTGGATCGATTGTGTAGCTTGCGTCTAAATCCGCGATTGTGATATCCGCCGATACCCCAACTTCTAGCGTTCCAGACTCTAGATGCAATAACTCTGCTGGCTTATGAGTCATCATGGCAACCATCTGATTCAGTGTTATATGACCGGCCTTTACAAGATGTGTATAAGACAGTGCAAAAGAACTCTCGAATCCTGTTATTCCAAAAGATGCTTCTGCAAAGGATTTTTCCTTACTCGATTGCTCATGTGGCGCATGGTCCGTTGCAATAACATCTATTGTGCCATCTTGAATACCTTTAATAATGGCCTCTCTATGGTCCTTTGTTCGAATGGGCGGATTTACTTTCGTGTATGGATCGAGTTTATTGATTTCTTCTTGAGAGATAGCAAAATGATGTGGTGCAACTTCTGTTGTAATGCGCGTTTTATTTGCCTTGGCTTGTCTGACATATGACACGCCTTCTTTTGTACTGATATGACAGATGTGTAAGCGTCCATTCACTTGGTCGCAAAGTTCAATGTCTCTTTTGACAATGGTGTATTCGAGTTCTGGTGGGGCTGGTTGGTCCTTGTAAAGATCACTTTTTTCATGGTCTTCACAGTGGGTAATGACTGGTACATTCAATCGGTTGGCTTCTTTAAAGGCATCTATCATGTAATCATCGTTCATTGTTGTACGCCCGTCATCTGAGAATCCAACAGCACCTGCCTTTACGTTCCCTTCAAGGTCTGCAAGTTCTTCACCCTTCAAGCCTTTTGTGATGGCACTGATTATTTTAATGCTAATCGATGCCTCTTCTTCTATTCTTTTATTTAGTGTGTTTAACACTTGCGGACAATCTAATGCTGGATTTGTATTCGGCATACAAGCGATTGTTGTAATCCCGCCTGCCAGTGCACTATTGCTACCACTTACTAGATCTTCCTTAAATTCAAGTCCTGGTGTTCTTAAATGGGTATGAATATCTACGATGCCGGGCATTACCAACTTGTTGTTTGCTGCTATAACCGTTACTGCACTGTCAACTGGAATGGCTGCATTAATTTCTTTAATACGCCCATCTTCTACTAAGATGTCTGCTACTTTATCAATACCACTTTTCGGACATATTACACGTCCACCTTTAATTAAGTAATTCATCCCATCCTCCTTCTGCTTTAAAATACAAAAAACTCCCTACTAGAAACTAGTAAGGAGTTATATACACTCAAAAATAATACACCACGGGTGGTGATCTACTATTTACTCCTTATAGGTCTCTCGTACCCACTTAAAGGACTTTCAATTTGTTCAAAGTTATCACAGCTAGGGATTTCTGTCAACTATAATTTCACAATCAATAATATTTCAATTATTTCACATTTTTCTGTGTTGACGCTTATTTCTATTCATGTTATGATGAGACAAATTAAATGAATCACCTTTAATTTAGCCCGAGAGGTTAACAAGGTATATGTTCGACAACAATGTCTATTTTTGCATACATTCCTTGTGCCTATTTGGTACAAGGATTTTTTTTCGTGAAACACAAAAACAGCACGTCTGCACAAACATGTAATAAGGCGGGCATGAAATGCATGACTTATTATATGTTTGTGTAGACGTATTGGCCGCGCCAGCGACCAAGCAATACGATAGTATTGCGCGGCTGTTTGATATAAGTCTCAAGGATGTGTCAAATACCTTGAAACAACAGATGTACCTTTAAAGTGATACGAGAGATCAAAAAGGAGGAAGTATTTATGAAAGAATTAAGACATTTAATTGAGCCGGAGGATTTCACACTGGCTGAATTAGAAGAAGTAGTAGACCACGGTCTAAAAATGTACGACAATCCAGCTAACTACGCAGAGGCATGTAAAGGAAAGATCCTTGCATCGTTATTCTTCGAACCAAGCACGAGAACAAAGTTCAGTTTTGATGCAGCAATGCTTAGACTAGGTGGCAACTTAATCGGTTTTGCAGATGCCAACACAAGTTCTGCTAAAAAAGGTGAAAGCCTTGGTGACACTATTAAAGTAATGGGTTACTACTCAGACATCGTTGTAATGAGACACCCTAAAGAAGGCGCACCAAAACTGGCATCTCATTACTCATCAGTGCCTATCATCAACGGCGGCGACGGTGGTCATCAGCATCCAACACAGACATTAACGGATTTAATCACAATTAAAAAACATAAAGGACAGATCGACGGTCATACGGTAGCATTCTGTGGTGACTTAAAGTACGGTCGTACAGTCCATTCACTTATTAGAACACTGGCAAGATTCAATACGAAGAAATTCATCCTGATTTCGCCAGAGGAACTATCATTACCAACTTCATTAAAGAGACAACTTGAAGAAAACTTTGACTTAGAAATCAAAGAAGTGCGTTATATAGAAGAAGCAATTGACGAAATCGACGTATTATACATGACGCGTATCCAAAAGGAACGTTTCTTTAACGAAGAAGATTACCTAAGACTTAAGAACTCATACATCCTTGATAACGAAAAGATTGCCCCAGCGAAAAAGGACATGATCATCATGCATCCACTACCAAGGGTTAATGAAATTTCACCAGAAGTAGATACAGATCCAAGAGCAGTATACTTCCAGCAATCAGAGTTAGGTGTTTATGTAAGAATGGCATTAATTTGCAAATTATTGGAGGTGGGTCCATATGTTAGAGGTTAAAGGTATTCAAAACGGTATTGTATTAGATCACATCAGTGCAGGTAAAGGCTTAACAGTCTTCAATAAATTGTTCGCTAACACAGACCATTCAGTGGTACTGCTAATGAACGTTACAAGCAAAAACATGGGCACAAAAGACATCATCAAGATCGAAGGCACAACAGACGTCGACCTAAACGTTCTTGGCTTAATAGATTCAAGCATTACAGTAAACATCATCAAAGATGGTAAACTGTCAGAAAAGCACAGTGTATCAATCCCAGAAATCATCGAAGGGGTTATCGAATGTGAAAATCCAAGATGTATCACCAACGCAGATATCTGGGCAACACCAACATTTAAATTAGTAGGGAAAAATGGTCGCCTAGAGTACGCATGCGACTACTGCGAAGAGATTACAAAGTACAAAATCTAATTTGCAATTTTCGATACTCATTATATATTTTACCCACGAAGGCAGCCTTCTCAGCTGCCTTCGTACCTTTTTTGGTAAAAAGAGCACATAAAAATAGGACCATCCTATCATGCAAATGATTTCGCATGGTAGGATGGTCTTATTTTTATGTATTGGACGCGCTAGTAAACCGTTCAAGTATGTCTTTTACATCAAAAGTTTCCAAAGAATTTTAGCAATCACGTATGACATATGCATAATACGCATCATTCAAAATCTAACTCATTGAGTATAACAGATTTATTTACACACTCAGGATACATGGCAGCATTCTAGTATGCCCTATAAATTTCAATTTGTAGGGGGGAGTAATCCATTAATAACAATATTTTTAGTTTTTTTCAAAATCTAAAATCCACCACTTCTCGTCATCATAGATCATCTCAAAGGTAAATGCTTGATCGTTCTCTGTCTCTATCAATAAGTTAAATACAACTCCTAAATCCACATTGTTACTCTCGTAACTCAACTCATATCGACTCACTACGTCACCAGATATGCCTTCTAATAATGACCAATCAATACCAGCACCTTCTCCTTGATATATATATTCTAATGCTGCTTCCTTAGAATTATAATTATACATGTAAATAAAGCTCTCCCACTGGTCAGAAGCGCTACTGTGATATTGGTGATTTTTAGGATTACTGAATGTATAAGTCTTAGTGATTATAGGTTCTCCAAACGGTATTACTCTAACTTCACCTGTATTATAATCTTTAAGACTTAACCCTTGATAATCCTTATCAAACCACTTTCCTTCGTAATCATATTTAACGATATTGTCAATATCATTCGATTCTAAACCCCGACCTATTTGAGGATAATCTTCTACTGGCAATGTTTCATACATAACAATACGCAAATCTTGTTCTTGCATATCAAATTCATTGCCTTCTTCACTTATTATTTCACAGTTCACTACATATTCTGCTCCATTTTCTAGAGAAGTGGTTGATCTAGCATAAAAGGACATAATTCTAAACACCTTATATGCAATATTCTGTGGCAACCAATTGAATACATCATAATGCTCATTATTATAAGAAATTTCATAATCGTAAATTTCTACATCTTTTACTAATAACCCATAATTTTCAAATTCAACATAGGTACTTACTACATAAACCTCATCACTTATTCGATGCTGATAGTAGGCATTAATTGTAAAAATTAACCACACAACGACCAGACCTATGCCAATCCATTTTAATATTTTTCTATTATGCATAAGCGCTCCTTCTTTAAATTCCTATAACATTTTTCTCTTCTGTTTTATTCCTAATTTTTCCCAAATGTAATCAATATTATATAAAGCAAATGCCCGAAGAATATACTTTCGGCATCTTTATGAACAATTCTAATTTATGGGGAAATTGATACACTGATTTCGCAGATTCTACCTAGAATGAAAGTTACTTAAATCAATTCTATTCCGTGATCTATAAAATACTGCAGCCTATGCATAGATGCATTTCCTTGAAAATGAAACGAGTCAGTGGATGAACCGTTAAACTCAAAAAAATGTTTCCCAACCTCTAAAGATTCTATGGATCTTATGTTAGGAATTATTCTTTTTTCAAGAGATTGTCTGTTTGTACGCTTTGAAGGATCAAAGGTCATTTCATACTCGTCCATCTCTTCAGATAAACAATCCATTACCCACAGAGTATAAGAGTCATCTTTATAGGTTAGAGCTATAAGGTGCATCTCATTCCCGTCTAATACAAAAGATCGATCTATAACTATTATCTGGTCAGGTCTGCATATATAGTGACTTTTAAAATTTTCCAAATTCATAGTTTCTCCTTTCATTTATGTAGCTAATTTCAAGTACATGAATCCTCTTACTGGACGATAGAATCCTATACAGTTTGTAAGTATCGCCCTTACACGAGGTCTATCGTCAACAAACTATCATATACAAGAGAGTACATTGTTCTAAACAAATTAACATCTAGTATATCTGAGAACCATTTCACAAGATAATGCCTCTCACTAATGAATTATACTACAAATATTCCATTATATAACAATTAATGAATCACCCCTACAAATCAGAATTTACTACCCTACACTCATATTCTCCACACAAAAAAATGACGCACCCAAAGGATACGCCATTTAATATATATTCCATTATTATTTTGAAGAGGAATAATAATAGAGGGGAAACTCAAAACCATATAAGTTTTGAGTTATGAAGATTTCTAATTATTCTTTTTTACTTGTCTAAATTTCTCGTATAAACATCAAAGATTACTGCTAGTACAAGAACTGTACCAATGACAATATCCTTTGTATCTGTTGCAACACCAAGCATTTGCATACCATTTGAAAGGGACATGATCACAAGTGCACCTATAATGGATCCAGTGACTTTACCCACACCACCATTGGCAGATACCCCACCAACAAATGCACCAGCAATTGCAAATAATTCTAGACCACGACCGGCTGTAAGCGTGGCACTGTTCAGTCTAGCTGCATACATGAAGCCCGCTAAACCTGCGAGAAGCCCCATTGACATAAATACGATAATAGTAATTTTCTTTACATCGATACCACTCAACTCCGCTGCCTCAGGATTACCACCCACAGCATAGATATGACGGCCGAGTGTCGTCTTAGTTGTCATGAAATGATAAAGACCAACTACTAGACCCAAAATAGCTAAGGTTACTGGGAAGCCTCTTCCTTCAGCCATTTTCAATGTGAACCAAAGAATAATCGATGAGACAAAAATCAATTTGACCATAAATAGTGGAAAAGAGTCCACTGCAAAATTATAGTTTTCCTGAATTTTTCTATTGGCATACTGTCTATAAGCATAGGCCACAATCATAGCAAGACCAATAATAAGGGTCAATCCTGCATAAGGACCAACTTCGAATAGTCTTGGAATAGCGCCATTCCCTATTGCACTGATAAAGGGGCTTTTAAATTTTACAGCTGCACCACCATTTACTGATAATACCTGAAACATAGCACCACGGTAAATGAACATACCTGCAAGTGATGCAACAAAGGCCGGTATACCAACTCTAGCAACTAACGTCCCTGTAACAAGTCCCGCAAGAGCGCCAAATGCCATAGCAATAAGTAGGGCTGTAACGCTGCTAACGCCCGCTTTCAGCATCAAAATTGCAGATGCCGCACTGGCAAATCCAAGTACTGATCCTACTGAAAGATCGATATGTCTTATAACGATAACAAGTGTCATCCCTACAGCCATAACGCCAATGTATCCAGTTTGGATAATAATGTTGAAAATATTATTTGAGCTTATAAATAAGCCATCAGTTAAAATTGTAAATAACGTCACAATGACAGCAAGTGCCATGTACATCCCATAATCACGCATATTGTGAATGAGTGATGCCTTTAATTCATTAATAAAATTCACAGTTTCCTCCCTCTAAAGCGTCGCTAACTTCATTACGTTTTCTTGAGTTGCTTCCTCTTTGCTGAGCTCTCCAGTCACTACACCTTCTGCTACAACATACAGTCTGTCACTCATGGCCAAAAGTTCAGGCAACTCAGATGAAATCATAATAATACTCATGCCATCTTCAATCAACTTATTCACCAAGCTATAAATCTCAAATTTAGCCCCTACATCAATCCCTCGTGTCGGTTCATCAAGAATCAAGACATTTGGGTTGGTAAAAAGCCATTTACTGAGTGCCACCTTTTGTTGATTACCACCACTCAAGTTCGACACTGTCTGATTAATGGATGGTGTTTTTATATTTAATTGCTTCCTATAATTTTCACTATCAATGATTTCCTCGTTATGATTTATAACGCCCAATTTTGCAAGTCTTTCGAGATTTGCAATGCTAATGTTTTGTTTGATATCCTGCCCAAGGATCAGTCCGTCTCCTTTTCGATCCTCTGAAACATATGCAATCCCTGACTTGATTGCTTCTTTAGGATGATTGTAGTTAACCACTTCGTTATTGATCAACATTTCACCCGAAAGCTTATAATTTCTAGGATTACCGAACATAGACAGTGCAAACTCAGACCTTCCTGCCCCCATCAAGCCTGCGATACCAACGACTTCACCTTTTTTCAATTTTATATTAGCATCTTTAATAACATGTTTTTTCTTAGAGTTGTCAAAAGCACTCCAATTTTTCGTCTCCAAAACAACTTCATCCGTTATGAAGTTATCTCTTTTAGGATAGATATCCTCGATTTCTCTACCAACCATGTTTTTAATAATGACATTTTCACTGATTTCATCACCTGCAAGTGTACAGATTGTTTTTCCATCTCTAATGACCGTTACACGGTCTGCAATCGCTGTAACTTCCTTAAGTTTATGGGAAATCATAATTGATGTAATCCCATGCTTCTTTAGCTCTACCAAAAGTTGAAGTAAGTTTTCACTATCATCTTCATTCAATGCAGCTGTCGGTTCATCCAGAATCAACAGTTTTACATCTTTACTCATTGCTTTTGCAATTTCTACCAACTGCTGCTTTCCTACATTCAGTTTGCCAACCTTTTCAGATGGATTGACATCTAATTTTACTTTTTTCAATTGTTCCACTGCTTTGACGATTGTTTCGTTCCAATCGATAACACCTTTGCCATTTGTAATTTCATGACCGAGGTATATATTTTCAAATACAGATAACTCCGGAACCAAAGCCAGTTCCTGATATATGATAGCAAGACCCGCTTTTTCAGAATCCTTAATGCCATCAAACTGCCTTACTTCACCATCAAAGACAATCTCTCCAGTATAAGTCCCATATTTATAGACACCACTCAGCACCTTCATCAGCGTTGATTTTCCAGCTCCATTCTCTCCAACAATGAAGTGAATCTCACCTTCCTCAACAGTAATACTTACTTCATCAAGTGCCTTGACACCAGGGAATGTCTTTGTTATTTCTTTCATTTCTAAAATATTCTTCGGCATGTGCCCTCCTATCTGTTCTCGACACAAGAGATATACTTTAAAAAAGTGGCATCTATCACTAAATGCCACTTTCTAGTAAATCTAACGTTTATCTATTACTTAGCAGCGTCAATCTCTTCTTGAGTGTAATAGCCTGATTCAACGATTTCAACATTAACGTTATCAGTCGTTACAACTACTACAGATGTTGGAACTGCAGGCACTTCCGATGTACCATAGAAATGTGTTGCTTCTGGTAGTTCTTTTCCTTCTAATAATAAAGATGCAACATCAAATGCATTAGCAACTAAAGTACGTACGTCTTTAAGAACTGTCATTGATTGTGTGCCTTCTTGTACACGTGCTACAGAAAGAATATCAGCATCTTGACCTGTAATTACGACTTCAGAAACGCCAGCAGCTGTAAATGCATCGTTGATTGCACGTGATGTAAAATCATTTGGTGCAAGGAAGAATGCCTTAGAACCTGTAGCTGGGTAAGTTGTTGCATGGTTTGCAGCTAACGTCGCAGTTGCTTCTGGAGACCAGTCAGTATCTGCTTGCTTCATCATAACAAGCGCTTCTTCAGTTGTTAAAACCGCTTTATCTATAAACTCAGTGTGAGCTGGGATATTCATAACTTTGAAAGTACCATCAGCAATCTTAGGTTGTAATGCTTCCCATGCACCTCTGAAGAATAATGGTGCATTCCCTTCCCAAGTACCACCTGAGAATAAGTAAAGCTCATTGTCTTTACCCGTTGCATTGTCGATTAGGAATTGACCTTGCTCTTGTCCAACAACAATTGAGTCAAATGTTACGTAAAAAGAAACACCGTCAACATCAACAATTCTGTCATATGCGATTACTTTAACACCAGCTTCCATAGCTCTCTCTACAGCTGATTCAGCAGCACCTGAATCATGAGCAGTGATAATGATGATCTTAGCGCCCTTTGAAACTAAAGTATCAATGTTTGTTGCTTCAACTGCAGAATCGCCTTCTGAGAAAAGAATTTCAATGTTGTAACCCTTTTCTGTAGCAGCTGTTTCAAAACGTTCTTTATCTTGTGTCCATCTTTCCTCATTCTGAGTAGGAAGTACAATACCAATATCTAAGCCCTTCTTTTCTGCTGCTTGTTCAGCAGGTTTACTACATCCAGCAAACGCTGATACTACAAGTACTGCGATTAACATTAATGATGCAAATCTAATTTTCTTCATTCTTATGTTTCCCCCTTAAAATATTAATTTCCATTGTAAAACGTTTTCCTAAGACCTTGTTTGTCTCGTAGGCTTATCTTACCGAAAATTCTAGTAAATGACCCTACACTATTTTTTGATTTGTCTTAATATTTTTGTGATTCGAAATCTTATATTTATTGGAGAGGTAATATTTTGTCATAAAAAAATACAGATTGCTGTAATAGCAATCTGCTTCGTGTTCAGTCACTGTATGGCTTATTCCTGTAAGTAAATCTCATCTCGTCTGTGAAAACCATCTCTAATGATGATGTCTTCCATATTGTCTTTATAAATTGGGATCGGATCTAAAACATAATACGGGATGTTCTTTCCACCAACTTCAATGGTTTTGATTGTATTGATTGGTTCATTCTTAGCCATTTGTACAGCAATTTTTGCAGTGACAGAAGCCAGTTTGTCAATTGGTTTGTAAACGGTCATCAGCTGGATGTCATTGATAATCCGCTGACAGGCTGCTAAGTCAGCATCTTGACCTACTATAAGAGCATCACCAGCAAGACGATGTTGGCTCAGAGCTTCTACTGCACCATCAGCCAAACTGTCATTGCCTGATAGGATGGCATCTATAGGGGTACGTGTTGTCAGTAACTGGTCTGTTACTTCAAAGGCTTCTTCACGCATCCAGTTGCCTGCCCATGCCTCTTCGATAATGGTAATATCACCATCTGCTACCGATTGTTTCAAAGCCTTGTCATAGCCTGTTTTAATCATGGCTGTGTTATGGTCTGTTGGCGCACCGTTGATGATCAAATAATTACCCTTTGGCTGGGCATCTATCAGTGCTTCCGCCATTAGGCTACCGACTTTTTCATTGTCAAAGGAAATATAGAGATCTATGTTATCATCCATTACAAGACGGTCATAAGAAATTACTTTGATGCCTGCCTTCTTTGCTAACTGCACTGCTTGAGCAGCTTTTGTCATGTCATTGGGCACTAGTATTAAAACATCAATTCCTTCGTCTATCAGCGAATTGACCTGATTGATCTGGTCCAGGTCGTCGTTGTTGGCATTGTGGACATAGATCTCTGCACCCAATGCTTGTACTTTTGCCATCAATATATCTCGGTCTTTAAACCAACGCTCTTCTTTTAAGGTTCCCAAAGAAAAGCCTATTTTTATTTTATCTTCCTCAATAAATTGTGATTGAGGGGTACTTTCTTGGTATTTCTGTGGCACCAAGACCTTGTAACCAATAATCAAAAGAAGGACGATCAGCACCAGTGCCAAAAATCCATTAATGAGTCTTTTCATCTCAATTTCTCCTCACTACAGTTTTTGACGAAACTCCGTCGGTGCTTTGCCAATAACCTTTCTAAATATTTTGCTGAAATAATTGGGATCGTTGTAGCCAATGGCATAACAAATATCCTTAATGCTGTTTTCAGGATCCTGAAGCAAGCGTTTGGCTTCATCCATACGAATATCTGTAATATAATCAGAGAACTTCTTCCCTGTTGATTCCTTAAAGAATTTACTAAAGTAATGGTAACTCATGTTAATTTCCTTCGCCACATCGTCTAAGGTAATGTTTTGATTGTAGTTTGCTTTTATGAAGGTTGTTGCTTCAATAATTAACGAGTTCATTTCTTTGTGTCTGTCTTGATTAAGGCCTTCAATCAAATTCTTAATCTTACTGACAAATATATATTCCAACTCACTTTTATCATTGATCTTAAGAAGAGAACTGATAAAATCGCGATCAAACCATTCTCCTTCAGGTAAATGACGTTTGACTTGAATATAAAGCTCCACCATTGTGGCTTTTATCTTATCAACATCTTCTTTGTAGTTAACCGCCATCCAAATGACAATTTCTTCAAGGTATTTCATGGTACCGCTAACATCCCCTGATATGGCCTTTTGTAGCATTAACTGCTCTTTGTTTTTAGGAAATTTAGCCCCTTGGCTTTTCCCTAAAGACAAATCTTCAAAGTGAATCATATGGCCTTTTGATGCAATAGAGGCTGCTGAATATGCTTCACTACATGATTTAGAAAAGTTATCAATGGAATGCAAACTCCCAACACCAATTCTAAAATCAGTTTTGGCGGACTTCTTTAACTTTTCAGCTAGTTGTGTCCCAATTTCAATGGCTTCTTTTCGCGCTACTAAGCCTTCTATTCCCTCTTCTATAGCAACATAGGCAATAATCCGGTCCAACATAGGTGGTCCAATGAGACAATTGGTCAGTTTCTTTAATGTAATCCCAAAAATATCGAAAAACTTTTGACGTTCAAAGGAGTCTCTAATACCTTCTTCCGTCAACTCATTACCATCACTGCTCAGGGTTCCAACAACAACATAGCCCTGGGTCAATTTCATGGAAAATAGTTCTTCATAGAAATCAAGGTTGTTAATCTCCCCGTCACTAAATAGTTGGGTATGAACAAACTGCCCTTCCATATGCGGCAACAACCGATCCATTTTATCCCGTAAGAATATGTGTTTTTGAACCGTTTCTCTATCTTTATTAATTTTTGCTTCCAGAGCCAAGAGTGTATCCACTACTTTTTTCTTATTAAGCGGTTTTAGCAAATACTCAAAGACGTTTAACTTAACGGCTTCTTTGGCATAATCGAAATACTCATAAGCAGAGATAATAATGACTTCTGACCGAACGCCTCGCTCTTTGATTTGTTTGATGGCATCGATACCGTTAATGCCTGGTATCCTGATGTCCATCATGATGATGTCTGGATTAAGCGTTAAGGCTTTTTCAATTGCCTCACGACCGGACTTAGCCGTTCCAACTATTTCTATGGTATCTATATTGTTTTCAACAATGAATTTGATAAAATCTAGTACCAAGTATTCATCATCTGCGATCAATAACTTAATCATGAAGGTTGCCCCCTTCCTTATATGGTATGGCGAGTGTTATTTTAGTGCCTTGTCCAATAGCACTTTCAATACTTAAAAACTTATTTGTTGCATCAATATTATAATAGATCCGTAACCGATCCATTACATTGCGGATACCAATACCCGTTACATGATGTTCTGGATTAACATTAGATGATAGATCCTCTTCTATTGCACGTACCTGTTCCTGATGCATGCCCTTGCCATTATCAATCACTTCAATGGTCAACATGTCGCCCTCTTGAATGATATTTAACGTGATTTCACCGTCTCGCTCCAAATCTTCAAGACCATGAATATAGGCATTTTCAATTATGGGTTGTATAATCATACATGGCATCTTAAGCTCGTTGACACTGCCATCGACGTTTTTCTTAAACCGAATCTTATCACCAAACCGGGTTTTCAAGATATACATATAAGCTTCTACATTTTCCACTTCTTCTTTGATGCTAATAGGCTCATTTAAGTTCCGTAAACTATAGCGAAATAGTTCTGCGACCTTTTCAATAAAGACCGATGTACGGTCTGCCCCTTCCATAATTGATAACTGGGAAGCTGCATTTAGTGTATTAAAGAGAAAATGAGGATTAATCTGAGATTGTAGCATTTTTAACTCCGTCTCTTTTAAAAGACTTTCCATGGTCAAATTTTCCATTTCTTTTTCTTTTAATTCCTTTTCGACTTCTGCATTTTTCTTTAAGTCTTCAATATTGCGTTTGATATTAACAACCATTTTATCAAACGACCCTGAGAGCACAGCGACTTCATCCGTGCTGTGAACATCGACCGGTTCTATATCAAATTCTCCTTTTGCGACTTTTTCTGCCGAGTGAGACAGCTCTATAATCGGTCGGGTCAGCCGGTAAGTAAAGCCAACCGCAACACCTAAGCTGACGAGTATGGTGAATACAATCAATCCTAGGTTGATGATAAGTGCAACGTCCATGCCTTTGCTCGTCTGTTCGTATTTGTCCGAGCCAACTTCCAGTTGATTATTTAAGAGATGGGTAATATGCTCGCGAATGTAGCCACCAATCTCTATTGTCCGTTGGAATTGCTTGTTGTATTCATTACTAACATTCCCACGTCTTTGAATAATGGCCAGTTCTGATTCTTTTAATAACTCTTTGGTCATGTAGGCAATATCCTTTAGCAACATGTCCTTTTGTTCATAAGACGGGACAAGGGGTATTGTTTTTATGACTTCTTTTAACTCATTTTGTATTTCATAATAGTTGATTAAACTTTCTGATGACTGGGTGGATATATACTGCTCTACTTCCATTTCCAATGTTTCTATTTTATTGTCCATGTCATTAAGATAAATATAATCTTCCACTAATAGCTTTGACTTATCCAGCGTATTTAAACCATTTAAATACGAATACAAACTAATAACTGAAAATAGTACTGTCACCAAAAGGTAAAATATCATGATTCTTTTTCTAATTCCTTGAAACTCTAACATTCCCTTAATCATGTGTCACCTTCTATTCTTGGCGCTGGCTATCTGCTTCTTCAGCCAACACACTTTCATAGGTATTTATTTTTAAGCCTGTATCTGCAACAACTGAAATGTTACTGTTTTCAGATACTTGTATAAGCATCTCAACACTTTTGTAGCCCATTAAATAGGGGTCGCTCATTACCGTCCCAAATATAATGCCACGTTTAATGTAATGGATGGCTTCTTTTGAGTTTCCGATACCAATTACGACCACTTGACCTACTAGGTTTTTATTCACAATAAACTTTGATGCTTCAATGGTTTCCACCGAAGTTGGTGTGTAGATTGCTTTAATATCAGCATTTTCAAGAAGGGCTTGTCCAATAACAGCTTCAGTTGTTTGAGCATTTGCCACATCAATTTCTGCATCAATTAATCTTAACTCTCTGTAGGGTCTTAGGCGATTAATAAAGCCATTGATTCTTAATTCTTCATCAAAACTATTGCCACTTTCTACATTTTTTCTTAATATCAGCACATCGCCATCACCAGCGATTGCAGCAATCAACAAGTCAGCAGCCTCTTCTCCGAGACGGTAGCTGCTGGTACCGATAAAGGCACTGCGCTTACTTTCTTTGTTGTCACTTTCAACGGTCACCAGTGGCATCTCCTCTTTTACAGCACGATTAATAAGCCCGGTAAAGGCATCATCCGTATAGCCATAGGTAATAATACCATCCACTTTGGACAGCAGTCCTATATCCATTGCTTTGGAATGGGCTTCAAAGTCACTGAATTTTGGGGACGCGTATTCTACAGCGACTCGGAAATCCCTGGCCGCATCCTTGACCCCTTCTTCAATCGATGCCCAGTAGGGATCGGTAGAATTTTTACCAATGTAATAAAAATGATGGTCTGGGACCTGTTTTATATTCTTTTGTTCTTCTTCTAACATCCTCGTCAGTACACCACCAGCTATCATAATGAACACCAGCAGTATAACCGTTGAGTATTTTCTTATAAATGCCATTTTTCTTCCTCACAACTCGCAAATTAACTCATGAATGCTAATAGTATATCACAAGAGTTTCTGCAATAAAAAGAGGCTTGTTTTAATAGTCCATTAAAACAAACCTCCTTATCCGCTTATTACAACTTGTCCATGACAGCTTCAACCTTTTTCTCGATGGTCGCTGTTTTGTCTCGACGATCGTCTATCTTAATTGATGTCGACACCCTTTTGGCCTTGTTCTCAAATGGTACTTCATGCATTTTCATGATGATGGCCATGATGTCTTCAAGTTCACCTTCAACAATGGTACCCATCGCAGTTAATTGATAATTTAATTTTGATGCTTCTAATATTTTATGACAGTCAGCAACATATGTGCTTAGACTTGTATCGCCTGTTCCTAGTGGGACAATGGTAAATTCTACTATTGCCATAAAATCACCTCCGATAATTTTACTATAATAGTTACCCGGATTTTTATCAGTTAACCTATTTTTAGAAATATTTTATTTAAGCGGTGCAAATCGCATAATTATTTGTTCGGCACATTTGATGCCGTCAACAGCTGACGAAATAATACCACCAGCATACCCTGCCCCTTCACCACATGGATAAAGGCCTTCTACAGAGATGCTTTCAAGACTTTCAGGATTTCTCGTCATTCGAACCGGCGACGACGTTCTCGTCTCAATCGCCGTTAAAACTGCATGATCCATATCAAATCCCTTGATACGTCTACCGAAAGTTTCAATACCTTCACGCATTGCCTCAGTCATATAAGATGGCAGTAATTCATCAAAATCGACCGCCTTAACACCAGGCGTATAGGATGGTGTAACCTCAATAGCATTTAACTCAGCAGTTGAACAAATCGAACGACCAAGAAAATCTTTGACACGCATCATTGGGGCGTGGTAGTTACCACCACCTAATTTAAAGGCTTTTCTTTCTAGTGCTTCTTGGAAGTACATACCTGCTAGGGGATTATCGCCTACAAAATCATCTGGCGTTACACTTACGAGCAGTGCACTGTTCGCGTTTGCTTTATCTCGTGCGTGTTCACTCATACCATTGGTTACGACCTGTCCTTCAGCCGACGCCGATGCTACAACACTACCGCCTGGACACATGCAGAAGGTATAAACCGCGCGACCATTTGTCGCTTGATGCGTTAAGGCATAATCGGCAGCACCTAAGATCTCAGCCATTTTTTCATCTCCATATTGAGATTGATCAATTAATGCTTGCGGATGTTCAATTCTCGCACCAACCGCAAACGGTTTTGGTTGTAATTTCACATTGCGATCACGCAACAATTCAAAGGTATCACGCGCACTATGACCAATGCCCAAAATTACTTGATCACTATAGAGTGTTTCGCCTGTCGATAACTGCACCCCTTTAATCGCTTTGTTCTCAATAATCAAATCTGTCACCTGTGTATTAAAATGAATCGTTCCACCATTTTTTATAATGCTTTCTCTAATATTGACAACAACATTTTTTAAAATATCAGTCCCTATATGAGGTTTATTGATGTATAAAATTTCTTCTGGTCCACCGCATGAGACTAGGGTCTCCATTACTTTTTGGCACCTGATATCCTTGATTCTCGTCGTTAACTTGCCATCAGAAAACGTCCCAGCACCACCTTCACCAAATTGAACATTTGATCCAGTATCTAACTGACCGTCTGCCCAAAATGCTTCGACACTTGCAGAACGCTCTCCAACAGATGCACCACGCTCAATGATAACTGGTGCGTAACCAAGTTCACTTAAAACAAGACCTGCAAACATGCCTGCAGGTCCAAAGCCTATAATCACTGGACGATTATTTAGGGCTACTTCACCTGGTACTGGTAGTTGATAGCTTTTATTTGTTGCTTTTGTTAAGGTCTTGAAGCGCTTTAATAATTGCTCTTCTCCTTTAACGTCAAAATCAACGTTACATACCCATTTAATATCATTCTTTTTACGTGCATCAATCGACAATTTACGGATAATGACTTTCCCTAAACGATCTGGCTTTATTCGGTACTCTTTACATAATTTCGATTTTATTGCTTCCATACGATTCTTTTGTACATTTACCTTTAACTGATTTGCTCTAATCATTATTTACTCCCTTGTTTACACCCTTACATAAAAGAAAAGCCTATTCCAAATAAAACTAAGTCATTTCATTCGGTCATAGGCTTATCGCTCTCTACTCACTCTGCTCTTGTATATATAAATCTCTCGGTTCCACAAGTCCAAGGTCCTTTGCACGCTGAATAACTTCGGCATCCGACAGCTCTTCTGGCGCTTGTGGTTGGCTTAATGTCAATAAGCCGTAACTGATAAAACTCATTCCAATCATCAGCAACAATACATATCTTGTTACTTTCGCATAGTTCATGTTAAACATTTCGACACCTACTTATTTGTTCAGTTCTTCTTCTATAATACCCCAAATGTCTTGAGTTTCAAAGCCCCGTCTCCAAGTAGCGACACCTGCTAGCTGATTTTCTCTGGCATAGGCTGTTTTTGCGCGAATGGATTTACCATTCTCCACCCAAATTTTCGTCAAAATGTTGTCCTTGATATATCCGATGTAGTAGTGTTGTCCTTTTTCATCCCATATGAAATTAAAGTCTGTTTCTTCCATCAACCTAGCAAGTCTGTTCATACTCAAGGTTTCCGATTTTGCTTTCATCGTATTTGCCTTTTCAAGGGATGGTGTCTCTTTCCAAATTCTCATATAAGTCGGCATACCAAGAACCAGTTTATGAGCCGGAACAACTTGAATAATCTCGTCCATCTTGGAACTAACCCAGTCATAAGCTGCGACTGGTCCACTCACTGGTGACGCTGCCCAGTACTGATCATAGGCCATAATCATTAAATAGTCTACATATTGACCAATGACAGCTCTGTCATAACATCGCGACCAATTATCACTACCACCAATGACCGTTACATCCATGGAAACCGTCAACTCATGTTGGCGTAACGTTTGAGACAACTCTGCAACGAATTGACTAAGGGCGTCTTTATCTTCTAAATACACATTTTCAAAATCGATGTTGATGCCATCAAACCCATTGTTCAAACTGATATCCAATAATTCTTCAATAAATCTTTCTCGAGCAGATGTACTTCTTAAAAACCCACTGGTTCTTTCCGGTTTGAAATCATTCGAAATTAATGGCCATATTTCATAGCCTCTACCTTTAGCCCACTTGGTGTAACTTTGACTGATTAATTTGCTGTTGATGTTCCCATCACTGTCTGCCAAACTCATCCATGTTGGTGAAATGACATTAAGGCCTTTCATTTCCGGTATCTTATCGGTATTTGGATTTCTGCTGTAAACGGCTTCCCAAGTCAAATTGACCGCTTGGTCTGTATAAGTGAATGTCATTTTAGGTTCTAATATCGTCTGATAAATTTTTGCCTCGTTTAATAGTGGGGCTTCTACATAGCCATGAATCAACTGATCCGTTACTACTTCTACAAATCCATCAACATTTTCGCCGACAAATACATTGCTGTAAGCATCCATCTTGGCATTAACCACACTCTGGCTAGAAGGCTCCGCATATAACTGACCTTTATCAACTGTACTCGACTTCGCATAATCCGCTTTATTATTTAGCGCCATCAATATCTTACGTTGATCATTAACGTACCAGCCGATGTTGGCACCATCACCAAAATCTTCTTCGGCAAAGTAAAATGTGTCCGACACCTGAACTGGTGGATTTTTCATAGGCGTTACGTTGCCGTCATATGACAATTCTTGACTGTTTAAATCATATCGCATCAAGGTATCGTAACTGACCAAACTGATTTTGTTTTCTGCCTCGTCGTAACTCATCAGAAAACCAAGATCTTTTAACAGCATTTCCGGTATATATTTTTTTGACGACAACTCTTCATAGGCCTTTGTGGATAAGTCAACTTGTTTAATGTCTTCTCCACTGACGTATAGCAGTTGATACAATTCAGCTTTTTCAACCTCTACATCCATTGACTTCATATATCGATATCCAAAAAAACCACCTATCCCCAGTAAAATAATTATTAACACAATGCCTAATGCTTTCTTCATTTAACCACTCCTCTGTGTATAAACTATGGATTATCTACAGTCTCAAATAGCGTTATTTGCTCATTCATCATAGATATCCACATTATACACAGACGTTGTGGATAAAAGTCATCTCAGCCTGTGTATTACTTCCTGAATAATCCCCAGTCATTTATTGGTATTGAACAGGTTATACACATTCTTCGGTCTTTATCCACAATTTTCTGTTAATAAAATCGATTAACTGTGAATTTATACAAATCATACTCTTCATCATCTGGATTAATCCCAGCTTTATTTAATACAATACTCAATTGATCTTCTATCGTTTCTATACCTTCCAAGTTAGGTAACAACAAGCCATGCTTATGGTTTGACTTGACAATTACACCATACATACTTGGATCGAGTTCGTTCACATCCATCACTTGTACTGATTTACTTAAAATATCCACAGATATTTTAAGACGATCCACTTCATCTATGGCAACACCATCAAATCTCGGATCTTTCGTGGCAGCTTTAATCGCCATATCCACAATCTCTTCTTCTACAGATGGTGCAATGCCACCAGTCGAACCCATACAGCCTCTCAGTCCGCCTACATCTTTTAGGGAAACGAACACGCCTTGTCTCTGACCTGATGCCTCAATATCCAACGGTTCTTCTGGCCGATAAGTCACGCCTTCATCCAAATACAGTTGAATACTTTTTCTCGCCAATGCAACGACGGGGCTTTCCTTTTTAATATGCGCCTGAATACGTTCGTCTTGCATTTTTCCAATCGATGTCAGTCGTGTGACTTCACTCTTACCTGTTGGTGTCAGGATACCAGTTAAATATCCTACACCAAAAGGCCCTTCATAAGATAATGTTTCCGTCGAATACGTATACGTGTCAAATGCGCCCAGTAGTATTTCGATAGAGCGTTTGCCACATTCACCAGCTTGTTTTTGCAATTCTTCATCCACAAACAACAGTTTTTCCCACTGACCTTCTGTAAATGCTTTAACATACTGGTGATCAAAATCTACGCCTTCCTCACGGTATCCATAAGGACCGCTTTCTGATAAGTAATGGGATAAATCACCGCTTGCGATGACAATCCCTTTTTTATTTTCTTCTTCTAACGTGGCTGTTAACAAACAACCAAACTTGTATAATGTATCCACAGGCAATAAACCATAATTGATAACGACAACTTTTTTTCCTTCTAGTCCTTGTTCCAATAATTTTAAAGGAACCATTGCCCCATGATCCAGTTCGCTGGATAAATTAAATTCGCGAACAATTGCATGATCTAGTTTTACAAATGGAATCTCTTCTTGTGTCGTTTTTTTCTGCAGTGCATTAATAAAGCTAATATCATTATCCCATGTTCCTGTGATTTCTCTGTGACCAAAAGATGAAAAATTACCACTAATTCTCTCTTGATCATAAACGCATAACCCATCGACAAAAAGTGGGCCATGTGGTGTGATGAGCACCACAAGCTCAGCATCACTACTCGCAAGTTCTTCCGATACCTGATTGTACGATGCCAATGTTTTTGACAATGTTTCTTTCTCTTCCTGTGCACCCATAACCAATATTGGTGGGTGGGGAACAATAAATCCTTTTAATAAACTCATAGCTGCCTCCTTACTTATCTAAGGCAATGTACCCTTTTTTCACAAGCTTTGCGACATGTTCATCTAGACACTCATCAATATTGATATCATATTGCTCTTCTAAAACAAACATCATGGATACTGCCACTTGCGCTACATCCAATAATTCTGATGAAAGCATTTCTACTACCTCACTATCAGTGATATCCACATTTTCGCCGTTTAAACCTCTGAATTTTCCAACTGCTTGTGCAAGCTCACCAGCTTCCTCCATTAATTTAAGACATGTTGACTCTATATTAGGTTGTAAATTGTTCAATTTTGGTAAACTTATGTGTTTATAAATCATCTCTGCCATTTGTATCATCCTCCAGTTTCAGTCTTTTTCTTATTATATCTTGTTTATCCGAATTTTAATATGAATTTCCGATTAATATTTCGGATGTTTCCTGGAGGATCTTGCAATAATAACTTCCGCAACGAACAAAGACCACCTACCTAGTTTTAAGTAAATGGCCTGCAATTGATGTTAGTCTAATTCCCTTAAGTCATCTATCGGTGACTTCTTTTAATGTTTAAGTAGAGGGCTGTCAAAGCTGATTGTCCGTATACAAGTCCAGTGGCACTCAAGGCAGCCATCATAGTTGAAAAAAGTAATGGATGTAGCAGTGACGTATCTCTTATAAAGAGCGTTGGTAGTATTACTAATAAGATTGGAATGATGACGATCCCAAATACGGTCCCCCCATACTTCCTTGTCAGTTCCTTGCTTTGAATAAACGCATCAACATAGTATGTGCCTTCAATAATAATCGCTTGAGGCATAAAAGCTAATATAATAATGACGTATATTACCCCTCCAAGTGTGGAAAAACTTGAAATCATCGTCCCTATACCAAAAGGTATAAAACGACCAATTAAGATCATGACAAATCCAAAGACCATAAGTAACACGAGGAATATAATACCCAAAAGAAGCATCGTAACAAAATAAGGCACCAGTCTTTCTTTCATCACTTGCTTGATTGGCCTATTTTCTTGTTCCTCGACCAAATGATTATAGGTGACGGAAACAAAATAGATAATCATTGACAAATTCATTAAACTTCCCAAAGCTGTTTCAACCCAACTGCTTCCCCAAAAGTGTATATTTAGAAATGTAAACCTTATTACGCCCATTCCCAAGCTGAACGCACAAATTAATAATACAGTCCACCAACTATTACTTCGTATGGTTTGGAATGCATCTCGTGTAGCATCATCAAAATAGTAGGATTGCTCGTGTGTAATCTCGTCCATAATACCCTCCTATCCGATAATAAACGTCATTGCTTCAGGATGGGTTTCCTCTTCATCCATTACTGCGTCGATATAGAGCACTGTAATCGCTATAACAACGATTACACCAACAATAGTACCAATGAATCCAAGGACTACCAAAGAAATCAATGCAGCCATGCCACTAAACCAAAAGCCATTGGCATTCAAAACATGTACTATCACTGCTATTAGAACTGGTACAATATTAATCCCAATTATTCTAAAAGTTTCTCCCTTTGTCTTTGAAAAAGACCATTTTATTGCAGCCAAATAATGCTGGTCACTTAAAACAATACTGTGCAAGAGAAATGCCATTTTAAGGGCTACTGGAATTGCTAAAGTGAAAATCAAGATTGTAACCGCAACAACACTACCGCCACTACCGGAATACATCATCAGCTGGATTGCTGCGAACATTACCACAAATCCCGGTATAAGCAAAAGAAGATACAACAACAATTGCGTTAATGCAATTGGAAATACTTTTTCACCAATCAATGCGCCAATATTTTTCTGATCCTGTCGCATGCTATTATAAGCCGTTCCAATATAAAGTGTTGTTATTGCGGCACCAACAATAACATTAATAATTGCAGTCAACAGACTATATAGTTTACTCCCACCAAAAATTAACCCAAGACCGCTTATCGCACCAACCACAACTCCTACTATTATTGCCGCAATTAAATATGTAAGCCAGTTCTCTCCAAAAATCCGAAAACTCTCTCCATAAATTTCCGAAAGACCCAGTCGTTCTTTTTCTATGTATTGATTTTCCTCCATCTAATTCCTCCACTCATTTTCTTATGTCATTTTATCTGGCTCTATAGAATTTACACGCCATTAAAATAAGCTGCTTTGTCAAACATCATAAATAGTGTACTCACTGTTGGTATCTTATTTTCTTTGACAAGAACAACTTGTCCCTTGAACTCTAATGATTCTGACCTATTATCCTCGCGACGTACCGCTGTAACAAATCCATGAATCTCATAAATATCCTTCCACTGTTCATGTCTTACCAGGCTGACTTTTATTTTCTCGACACGCATATCGACTTTCTTGATATAGGCACGTTTGACATGGGATACCATACCGGTATGATCAGTTTTTTCTATGTATATATCAGTTACCAACCCTTTTAGCTTTTCACTGATGTACTCAGTCGAAACATCCTCACTGAACTTTCCATTAGGGTACATTTCCTCATAGTCTTCAGGTGTGGCTTCAAAATACATATTTGTAAAATTGGTGATGACTTCTTCGTCAGTCGGGCGTATCATTTCAGGTATCATAAATACTCCAAGCACTGCTACAATCAATGCTATCGCAATCAATAGTTCTCTCTTTAATTCTTTAATCACTTCTACCTCCATAACTTTTATTGTAGGTTTCATAACTTAACTTTAAGTCACCCAGTTGTTAATAACCCATATAGTTGCAATATATGGGTTATTTTGTAATATTCATGACATAAAAAGACTCTAGGGCACACTTGGATCTTTCAGACAGATGGAGTTTCATCTGGAAAATCTCTATATGAGCTACCCTAAAACTTCACATACGCATCCTCAAAATAAACTGGCATATCCATATAAAAGTTTATTGCTGGGTTTAAAACCGCAAATAGAAAAATACATGGCTACTAGGACCATCGCAGGCTCTGCTTCAGTGTCGTACTCAAATGCTTTCGCAATATTGATTACACAATACTTATTGCTATCACTAGTAAAAAGACCTTATATGTCGACAATAATTTTGACACGTTAAATCCCTTCAACAAAAAACCCCAAAACATAAGTTTTGGGGTTTGAAAAATTCGTAATGAATTTGAATGTGGAAATGATCCTATCTCTTCGAGAACTGAGGGCTTCTTCTTGCCTTCTTAAGACCGTATTTCTTTCTTTCCGTCATTCTTGAGTCTCTTGTTAAGAAACCTTCTTTTTTAAGAACTGGTCTGAAATCGCCTTCTACAAGTAAAAGAGCTCTAGCAATACCGTGTCTAACTGCTCCAGCTTGACCAGTGATACCGCCACCTTCTACTAATACGAAAACGTCGTACTTACCTTCTGTACCTGTTACAGTTAAAGGTCTTTTTAAATCGTTTCTTGCAGTTTCAAAGTTGAAGTAATCTTCTAACGTTCTTCCGTTAACATTAAACGTTCCATTACCAGGTACTAATCTTACTCTAGCAATAGATTTTTTTCTTCTACCAGTGCCTTGATATTGAACTGTAGCCATTTGTTATCCTCCTCTATTACTTAAGTACCTCAGGCATTTGAGCTGAATGACCATGCTCAGGACCTGCGTAAACTCTTAATTTCTTTAACATTTGTCTTCCTAAAGAATTCTTTGGAAGCATACCTTTAACAGCATGCATCATAACCTTTTCAGGTTGCTTTTGCATCATGTCTCTGTAGCTTCTTTCTTTTAAGCCACCAAGGTAGCCTGTATGCCATCTGAATTTCTTTTGGTCTAATTTCTTTCCAGTTAATACTACCTTATCTGCGTTAATGATGATTACGTGATCACCTGTATCAACGTGTGGTGTGTAAGTTGGTTTATGTTTACCTCTAAGAACTGTAGCAACCTTTGTTGCTAATCTACCTAGAGTTTGGCCTTCAGCGTCGATTACGTACCATTTTCTTTCTACTTCTGCTGGTTTAGCAATGTATGACTTCATGAAGTTCCCTCCTATTAATTTTATTTTCACCGTTTATATAAAGATCCGGGGCGGAACCTTTATTGTCCTTTAATTTGTCCTATACACATAGAACATTAATAGTTTAATACATAAATCCATTAATGTCAATGACTTTTAGTAATAAACTTTCACTAAATATAATCCTTCTGGCGGGGCAGTATGCTTAAGCTGTGTTCTGTCTTTACTTTCAATGATTTGATCAATTTTTTCTATTGGTAATCTACTCGCTTCAACATCTAATAACATGCCTACAATGATGCGTACCATGTTATAAAGAAAGCCATTGCCGTGAAATTCAATCACCAGTAACTCATTGGCTTCTTTAAAGGATATATCATATATTTCTCGTACGGTATTCTTCACACTGGATCCGGAAGCCATAAAGCTGCGAAAATCCTTTTCTCCTATCAATTTCTCTGCCGCTAATTTCATCTTGGCAACATCAAGGGTGTGAGCCACGTGCAAATGACTGTCGGCAACCATCGGATTCTTTTCTAATCCATGATGAATTTTGTACGCATACCGCTTTCCCTTTGCAGAATAACGTGCATGAAATGATTCATCCACAATTTCCGTTGAAACAATGTGGATATCCGCTGGCATTCGTCGATTTATCAACAGATGGAATTTCTCCTGAGGGATTGTTGTTTCTACACCAAATGTCGCCACTTGGCCATAGGCATGAACACCTCTATCTGTTCTACCAGCGCCATCAATTTCAATTTTTTTTCTAAACAACTCCGATAATTTCTGCTCAATGATCCCTTGTACAGTACGTTTTCTCTGTTGTCGTTGCCACCCAGAAAAGTGGGTTCCATTATAGCTGATTGTCAGCTTCACTACATAAAACATAATTATTCCTTACAGTACAAATCGTAAACCGACAAGTACAACCATATATAGACCAAAAGCAATGCCCGCCATAACGTCTCTGCTATGATATTTCAATACTTTCATTCTTGTTCTGTTTTCGCCGCCGCGGTAACAACGCGCTTCCATTGCCATCGCCAACTCGTCCGCTCTTCTAAAAGCACTGATGAACAGTGGTACAAGGAGCGGTATCAACGCTTTTGCCCTATTGAAGATATTCCCACTTTCAAAATCAGCGCCTCTCGCCATCTGCGCCTTCATGATCTTATCCGTCTCTTCAAGAAGCGTAGGAATAAAACGCAAGGCAATGGTCATCATCATTGCCAACTCATGAGCCGGCAAACCAATTTTCTTGTAGGGCGTCAGTAAATGTTCAATCCCATCTGTCAATGCAATCGGTGATGTCGTCAAAGTCAACAGCGATGTCCCTACGATTAAATACACAAGTCGCAGCACCATAAACAATGCCTGATACACGCCTTGTAAGGTGATTGTTATGAATCCATACTTAAATATCGGATCTCCAGGTGTCATCAACAAGTTAATTGTGAAGGCAAATACGATAATCAAGAATATCGGTTTTAACCCTCTTAAAATATAGTTCATCGGTACCTTTGACGTCTTGATCACCATGATTAAAAATAAGGTTACAAGTCCAAATACTCTTATATCTTCTACAATAAACAACGAGATCAAATATAAGAACGATATAAGTATTTTTACCCGTGGATCCAGTCGATGAATTTTTGAATCAACTGGATAATATTGTCCAATCGTTATATCTCTTAACATCTAATCTCTCCTAAGCAGTCTCAGTAATTCTTCCTTTGCATCATTTATAGATACAATCTCTTTTTTTATGTCGTAACCTTTTGCTTTTAAGGCATCGGATAACTTTACAATTTGAGGCACACCCAACCCTATACCCTCTAAGAAGTCTGCTTGTTTAAAGACTTCCGATGGTTTACCTGAAAGTGCTAATTGTCCTTTATTCATTACAAAGAGACGGTCCGCCAATTTGCCAACGTCTTCCATGCTGTGGGACACTAATATAACCGTATTGTTGTTCTTTTCATGAAGTGCTTTGATTTGCATCAATATTTCATCACGACCTTTTGGATCAAGGCCTGCTGTCGGTTCATCTAAAATAAGTACGTCTGGTTTCATGGCGAGTACGCCTGCTATAGCCACACGGCGCTTCTGTCCACCACTTAACTCAAATGGTGATTTTTCTTTGATTGTTTCATAATCCAAACCAACAAGTTGCATCGCTTCTTTCACACGTGCAGCAACTTCCACTTCATCCAAGCCAAGATTTTCCGGTCCAAAGGCAATATCTTTCGCAACCGTTTCTTCGAACAGTTGATATTCTGGATATTGAAAAACCAGTCCGACTTTTTTACGTACATCAGCCATCTTAACTTTCTCTGCGGTAATATCGAATCCATTGACAACAATTTTACCGCCACTTGGTTTGATAAGTCCATTTAAATGTTGAATAAGCGTTGATTTCCCTGAACCAGTATGTCCGATGATCGCTACAAATTCCCCTTTTTCAATTTCCAGGGAAACATCATCTAAGGCCTTTGTTTCATAAGGCGTACCTTTATCGTATATATGATCTAAATTATTTATAGTAATTGACATAATGCATCCACCATTTCTTCTACTGTTAGTATTTCTTCCGAAATGTCTATATTGTTCTTTTTAAGTTCATGAGCCAATAATGTTACCTGGGGAACATCCAGACCCATATCCTTCAATTTTTCGACTTGTGAGAACACTTCTTTAGGTGTACCCTCTATATGTTTCTTCCCTTTTTCCATGACGATGATGCGATCTGCATCGATGGCCTCGTCCATGAAGTGGGTAATGTGTACAATCGTAATATTTTCTTCTTTATTCAGTCGTGTTATTGTTTCAATAACTTCATTACGCCCAACTGGGTCTAGCATTGCAGTCGGTTCATCAAGAATAATGCACTCCGGTTTCATTGCCAATATCCCTGCGATAGCAACTCTTTGTTTTTGACCACCTGATAACAGATGTGGTGGTTTTTTTAAATGATGGGCCATATGAACCGCATCAAGGGCATTGTCTACCCGCGTTCTTATCTCTTCTGTCGGTACCCCAAGGTTCTCTGGACCAAAGGCCACGTCCTCTTCAACAAGTGTAGCAACGATTTGATTATCTGGATTCTGAAACACCATACCTGCTGTACGACGTATATCCCAAATTTTATCCTCATCAGCGGTGTCCATATCTGCGATATATACAGCGCCACCTGTCGGTAATAGGATACCATTGAACATTTTTGCCAAGGTTGATTTACCAGATCCGTTATGCCCAATAATTACGACAAACTCGCCTGTTTTCACTTCTATATCCACACCGTCTACTGCGATGACTGTGCCTTCATTATACCCGTATCTAACTTGCTCTGTTCTGATCATTTGTATCTCCTAATTACAGCTCGTTATTTCCATCCCTTCTATTATACTCTTATGCTATCTGCCTTACAACTGATAATCGATTTATGTATATTTTGTTCACGTTCTATATTAAATTGTGTGGGTACGATTGGGCTATTTTATGCTTACTCTATTTATAAAACACTGACCACCTACTAAGTCTAGGGGGTCAGTGTTTGTGAAGATTTAAAATTTATCTTTAAGACGTTGGAAATTCAATTTTTACCATTGTACCTTTCTCACGTTCAGTAACCACTTCGATTGAGCCTTCGAATTGGTTACTGACTAAATTATGAACAATATACATTCCAAGACCAGAACCTTTTCCTAGATCAGATGTGAAAAATGGATCAAATATTCTTGACTTTGCTTCATGACTCATACCTCTCCCATTATCACTAAACATTAGAACATATTTCTCTTCTGCTAAACGTTTGTCAAATTTTATGAGAATTTCACCATTATCTAAAAATGCATATTTTAAGGCATTGCTGACTAAATTCATTAGTATCTGCTTTAATAAATTGGGATAGCTATTAATTACAATTTCTTTATCACAGTCAATTTGTACCATAATATTTTGAGCATTTAAATCTGTAATGTAGTCAAATATAACTGAACTGATACATTGGTACATATTAAAATTCTCTCTATCATTGGTCATATGCTCTGTCGATACAGCTTTGAAATTATTTACAATATCTGAACTTCGTTTAAAGTTATCCATAAGAGTCGATGAGAGCAATTTAATTTTGTTTAATTGTTCAATAATCTCTTCATCACTATTTCCGCTCACTTCATATCTTCTTATCAATTGATCTATTTGCTTGCTTAAAAAGCTTGTAGTCATCATTCCATTTCCAAGAGGCGTGTTCAATTCGTGTGAAATTCCTATTACAAGAGCACCCAATGATGCAATACGCTCTGTTCGACGTAGCCTGTCTTGGATGTTTTCCAACTCTAATGTTCGTTCCTTTACTCGTTCCTCTAATTCATCATTGAGCTCCTTTAGCTTATTCTCATATTCTACTCTTTGCTTGATTTCATCTTCAAGCTGTTTGTTCTGTTCTTCTAATAAGCCCTGACGATCTAAGAGTTCACGATAGTAATTTTTACGAATAGAGTTTTTCCCCATCCCCATTAATTTCATGCGAACTTCCTTTTGATTATCATCCTCCAATTTTTTCATATAGCAACTTCACATCCTTTGCAGATACAGACCTTGGATTCGTTGCAATGCACGGATCTCTAAGAACCCATTTTATTGTATCCTCAATATTTTCTAACTCCGACCTCTGAGAGGATAACATTCTATTGCGACGTATCCTGTCAATAAATAATCGAATTAGGTCTGGCAAAATCAAGGTCTTATCGACACATAACTCCTCATAGAATATCTTTTCGACCCCCGAATATTTGTCCTTCGCCGCCTCATAATTAAATCGAACAACTGCTTCTAACAATAATCCGTTTAATTCTCCATGAACCAAGTCATATCGTCCACCTAAAGCATGGGCGATACCATGAATAAGACCTAAACTTGCATTGGAAAATGCAAGACCAGCATTCATAGAGGCCTGTAACATTCCTGATCGTGCTGCTATATGGTTTGGAGATTTTACTGCAATGGGTAACCATTTAATCACCAAACGCGTCGCTTCTTTCGCATGAAGATCAGTCAACGGTGAAGATGCGTTACTGGCTATAGCTTCAATAGCGTGCGCAAGAACGTCTAATCCAGAATCAATAGTAATTGTATCACTCTGAGTATATGTTGTTTCTGGATCCATTAGCGCTAAGTCAGGAACAAGAGTTTTGCTGACAAGTGCCATTTTATACTGCTCAATGGTATTATTTATAATTGCAAACTGTGATATCTCAGCTGCGCTACCGGAAGTCGTTGGAATACATATTAATGGTGGAATAGGGTAGCAGATTTCATCTATGCCTTCGTAACTATGAATAGTCCCACTATTCGTCGCAAGAACACCAACTCCTTTTGCGCAGTCAATTACACTGCCGCCACCTACTGCCAATATCAATTCGCAGTACTCGTCTTTGTACAACTGAGCAATACTCTCACATTCATGGTCTTTAGGATTTACAGTTACATTGGTTGTCAGAACATATTCTATGTCTGCATCGTTCAAGCTCACTGTTACATCCTCAAACCATGCTTGCTTACTTACATTAGCATCAGAAATCATCATAATCTTATTTACACCAAAATTTTTTATATATTGACCTACTAGTCTACGAGACCCTTCTCCAAAAACTATTTCTGGACAGGTGAATTTTCTTAATTCCATAATACCCCTTCTTTCTTCTTTTACGGAATTACTTGCATACTATATATATTTCCTTTTTTACTGTATTTAATCAGCTTCTTGATAGAATCGCCTATGTATAGTCACTTAGTTTTGGGCACAAAAAAAGCTAAGCACTCTCTAAGAGCATGCTCAGCTTAATTAATGTTTTATTATTTTACTAATTCTAGTAATGCCATTGGAGCTGCGTCACCGCGACGAGGTCCAAGCTTATAGATTTTAGTGTATCCGCCGTTTCTTTCTTGATATTTTGGAGCGATTTCTTCAAAAAGAACCTTAACCACTTCTTTATCAGTTACGAAAGATAATACTTGACGTCTAGCATGTAAGTCGCCTCTTTTAGCAAGAGTGATCATCTTTTCAGCTAGTTTTCTAGTTTCCTTTGCTCTAGTTACTGTCGTTTCAATACGACCGTCTTTTAATAAGCTAGTCACTAGGTTTCTAAGCATTAGATTTCTATGCGCTGTAGGACGACCTAATTTTCTGTATCCAGCCACGTACTTACCTCCTTACCTTATTCGTCAGCAATTCTTAAACCTAGTTCAAGATCAGCTAACTTTTGTTTTACTTCTTCCATAGATTTTTTACCAAGGTTTCTTACCTTCATCATATCATCTTCTGATTTCTCAGCTAATTCTTCTACTGTGTTAATACCAGCACGTTTTAAACAGTTGTACGATCGAACAGAAAGGTCTAATTCTTCGATAGTCATTTCAAGAACCTTTTCTTTCTTATCTTCCTCTTTTTCAACCATGATTTCAACGCCATCAATGCTGTCTGTCATGTTAATGAACAAGTTTAAATGCTCTGACATGATTTTAGCACCTAGTGAAGCCGCTTCGTCTGGTTTAATTGTACCATCTGTCCAAACTTCAAGAACAAGTTTGTCATAATCCGCAGATTGTCCAACTCTTGTTTTATCTACAAAGTAATTAACTTTCTTAACTGGTGTATAGATTGAATCCACAGGGATAATACCGATTGGTAAACCCGCTTCTTTGTTTTGCTCACTAGGAACATAACCACGGCCCTTTGATAAAGCAATTTCCATGTTTAACTCTGAATTTTCTTCAAGAGTAGCAATTACCATATCTGTGTTTAAAATTTCTACATCAGCGTCTGCAATAATGTCGCCAGCTGTGATTACACCAGGCTCATTCGCTTCGATTCTTAAAATCTTAAGATCTTCATCCGAATTAATCATTGCTGCTAATCCCTTTAAGTTAAGGATTATTTCTACTACATCTTCTTTGACACCAGGTACTGTTGAAAATTCATGTAAGATATTTTCAATCTTAATCCACTTTACAGCAGTTCCAGGTAAAGACGCAAGTAAAATTCTTCTTAAACTATTACCAAGTGTAATACCGTAACCTCTTTCCAAAGGTTCTACGACGAATTTACCAAAACTATTGTCTTCGCTTAATTCTACACATTCAATAACAGGCTTTTCTATTTCTATCACTCTCAGACCCTCCTTTAATAAAATTTGTTCTGAGGGAAAAGATTAACTTACAATCTACTTAGAGTAAAGTTCGATAATTAAATGCTCTTCGATTGGTAAGTCGATGTCTTCTCTAACTGGTAATGCAGTTACTTTACCTTCAAGTTTCTCAGTATCAACTTCTACCCACTTAGGAGTAGTAACAGCTCTTTCAGCTACTTCCTTGAATTTGTTTGAAGTTCTGCTTTTTTCTTTAACAGCAATTACATCGCCAACTTTAATCATCATTGATGGAATATCTGCTTTGTTACCATTTAAAGTGAAGTGACCGTGGTTTACAAGTTGTCTAGCTTCTTTTCTAGAAGTTGCAAGACCCATTCTGTAAACTACATTATCAAATCTTTGTTCTAATAATCTTAAAAGGTTTTCACCTGTGATACCTTGTAAATTTTCAGCTCTATCATATGTGTCTCTGAATTGGCTTTCTAATAATCCGTAGTATCTTTTAACTTTTTGTTTTTCTCTTAATTGGACACCGTATCCAGATAATTTAGCTCTTCTCGCGCCATGTTGGCCCGGAGGAGTCTGTCTTTTATTCAAAGTACATTTATCTGAGAAACATCTATCACCCTTAAGATATAATTTTGATCCTTCACGACGACAAAGTCTACATGAAGGTCCTGTATATCTAGCCATATTGTACCTCCCTGTTAATTATACTCTTCTACGCTTTGGTGGTCTACAACCATTATGCGGAATTGGTGTTACGTCAGTGATCATGTTAATTTCAAGACCTGCAGCTTGAAGTGCTCTAATTGCAGCTTCTCTACCTGAACCAGGACCTTTTACAAATACTTGTACTGACTTTAAACCATGCTCCATACCAGCTTTTGCAGCTTCTTCTGCAGCCATCTGTGCAGCAAATGGAGTAGATTTTCTTGATCCCTTGAAGCCTAAGCTTCCAGCAGAAGACCAAGCTAATGCGTTACCATTAACATCTGTAAGAGTAATAATTGTATTGTTAAAAGTAGATTGAATGTGAGCTTGACCACGTTCGATGTTCTTTTTCTCACGCTTTTTTCTACGTACTCTACCAGCTTTCTTAGCTACCATAGTAACTTCCTCCTTTGTTATTTCTTCTTACGACTAACGATTCTCTTAGGACCTTTTCTTGTTCTAGCATTCGTTTTAGTCTTTTGACCACGAAGTGGAAGTCCTTTTCTATGTCTGATACCTCTGTAACATCCGATATCTTTTAGTCTTTTGATATTCATTGCAATTTCTCTTCTTAAGTCCCCTTCTACAAGGTACTCATCCTCAAGAATTGTTCTTAATTTACTTACTTCGTCTTCAGTAAGGTCTTTGACTCTTGTGTCCTCGCTGATACCCGCTTTTCCTAAGATATCTTGAGAAGTCTTTTTACCAATACCATAGATGTAAGTAAGACCAATTACTGATCTTTTCTCTCTTGGCAAATCAACACCTGCGATTCTAGCCATTCGTACACCTCCTACTGTGCATTAAAATTTGATATATAACAATTAAATATGAGTTGTTCAGCCGCGCCTCACATTTAATCAATTGCGTTATTAACCTTGTTTTTGCTTATGTTTAGGATTTTCACAAATTACCATTACTCTGCCTTTTCGCTTAATGATCTTGCACTTTTCACACATAGGCTTAACTGATGGTCTAACTTTCATTGTTATCCCTCCTTAATCACTTACCACGCCAAATGATTCTACCTTTAGTTAAATCATAAGGCGATAGTTCTAACGTTACTTGATCGCCAGGTAAAATACGAATGAAATGCATTCTTAGCTTACCTGATAGATGCGCTAAAACCTCATGGCCATTCTCCAGCTTAACTTTAAACTGAGCGTTTGGTAAGGCTTCAACTACTGTTCCATTAACTTCTATAGCTTCACTTTTTGCCATAAAACTCATCCCTCCTGTTTAGGATATTAAAACTCATTGAGTTTTTCAATTTCACGTCTAACACTCAAGTTAGTCACTTTTTTATTGTTGTTTAATTTATCAGCTATTTCGTCGCTGATTTTATTGATCGGATTCAGATGCTTAAGTTTCTTCTTCTTCGGATTTTCAACTCTCCTCAGATCGCCATCTGCAACGGTTACATAAATGTCATTCAAAATACTAGTGACGATGAAAAGTTTCCCTTTATCGCGTCCAGCTCTCGATACGACATATTCACCAAGAACAAATTTCTTTGAAGTTTCCATAAGCTACCTCTATTCAAGTGATGTTAAGATTTCAGGCGCATCTTTTGTTATCACAAGTGTATGCTCGTAATGAGCTGATAATTTCTTATCTTTTGTGATGACAGTCCAATCGTCTTGAAGAACTTTCACATCATATGTGCCTACGTTAACCATAGGCTCTATTGCCAATACCATACCCTCCATCAGTCTAGGACCTTTTCCAGGAGGACCATAGTTTGGTATTTGAGGATCTTCATGTAGGTTTGCACCTATACCATGTCCGACATAATCTCTTACAACTGAAAACCCATACTGCTCAATATGCTTTTGAATAGCATGAGAAATATCTGACAATCTAAACCCTAACCTGCAAAACTCTAAACCTGCATAAAAACTACCTCGAGTAACTTCTATGAGCTTTAGTGCTTCTTCAGACGTATTTCCTACAGGATGTGTTCTCGCTGCATCTCCGTGGAAGCCGTTTTTAAGAGCTCCTATATCTATACTAATGATGTCCCCATCTTTAAGAATTCTCTTTTTCGATGGAATGCCGTGTACGACTTCTTCATTAATTGAGGCACAGATACTTCCTGGGAAGCCGCCGTATCCTTTAAAAGAAGGAATCGCTCCATGTTTAGTTATAGTTTTTTCTGCAATCTGATCAAGCTCCAACGTGGAAATACCAGGCTTAATTGCTTCTTTCAAAACGTTGTGGGTATAGGCCACAATCTTACCGGCTTCCCTCATCGCTTCGATTTCTTTTGAAGATTTGATAATGATCATTTCTTATCTCCCTAGTGCAGAAGCAATATCTTCAAACACTAATTTGATATCTTTTTGTCCATCCACATTGATGATTACCCCTTGTTTAGTGTAATAATCAATTAATGGTGCTGTTTCGTCAGAATATACTTTAATTCTACTGCCAACAGTTTCTTCATTGTCATCTGATCTTTGATACAAATCTCCAGAGCACTTGTCACACACGCCTTCTTCCTTTGAAGGATTGAATGCGATGTGGTATGTAGCGCCACAGTTTTTACAAATTCTTCTCCCAACAGCTCTTTCAACAAGAATACTTGGATCTACAGAAATATTGATTACAGACGAAAGCTTTTGATCCATGTTCTCAAGAACTGTATCTAACGCTTCAGCTTGTGCAATATTTCTAGGGAATCCATCAAGCAAGAATCCGTCAGTTGCATCATCTTGCTTTAATCTGTCTTCCACAAGAGCAATTGTTAAACTGTCAGGTACTAACTGACCGCCATCAATATACTCTTTAGCTTTCTTACCAAGTTCTGTTCCCTCTTTGATATTTTTTCTAAAAATATCACCTGTTGAGATATGAGGGATTTTATATTTATCGACAATATTAGCTGCCTGAGTGCCTTTTCCAGCACCCGGAGGCCCAAGTAATATCAATCTCATATCATCATCTCCCTGACTTCTACTTCAAGAATCCTTGATAATGTCTCATTGTGATGTGTGCTTCGATTTGCTTGTAAGTTTCTAATGAAACCCCAACCGCAATAAGAATCGAAGTACCACCAAATGATAACTTCATATTCGTCAATGCAAAAATAACATTTGGAATAGTTGCGATAAGTGCTAAGAACACACCACCTGCAAATGTAATTCTGTATAAAGTTCTTTCTAAATACTCAGTTGTAGGTTTACCAGGTCTAATACCAGGAATGAACCCACCGTTCTTCTTCAAGTTATCAGATACGTCAACTGGGTTGAAAGTAACTGATGTATAGAAGTAAGCGAACGCAACAATCAAGACTGCATTTAACAAGTTGTATAAAAGACTTGCTTGATCGAAGTTTCTAGATAACCAGCCGTAAGCAGCGCCTGTAGGCCAGAACTGAGCAATAGTAATTGGCATCATCAAGATCGAAATCGAGAAGATTACTGGAATTACACCCGCTTGATTTACTTTTAGCGGAATATGCGTGCTGTGACCGCCGTACATCTTTCTTCCAACAACTCTCTTAGCATACTGAACAGGAATCTTTCTGCTACCTTGTTGTATAAAGATGACACCTGCGATAATTACAACCGCAATTGCAAAGAATAATAATAGATGCAACCAGCTTAATTCGCCAGTTACGATTCTACTTAAAACTTGTTTGATATCAAATGGTATATTCGCTAAAATACCAGCGAAAATGAACATCGAAATACCGTTACCAATTCCGTTTTCATTAATCTTTTCGCCTAAATACATAAGGAATGCTGTACCAGCTGTTAAAGTTAGTACCGCAATCGCTGTAGATCCAGGACCCGGATTAATAAATGCTCTACCAAATACACCAACACTAATACCAAATGCTTGAATTAGTGCTAATACTACCGTACCGTATCTCGTAAATCTTGCTATCTTTTTTCTGCCTTCTTCGCCTTCTTTAGCCATTGCCTCTAATTGAGGAATTGCAATTTGAAGAAGATTCATGATGATTGAAGAAGTAATATATGGTGAAATACCAAGTGCGAAGATCGTAAAGTTCTTAAACGCACCACCAGACATAAGATTGAAGAATCCAAGAAGCCCATCATCACCAGTAAATAGTGAAGCTAAAGCATTCTTATCAATTCCCGGTACCGGTACTGCAGCACCTAGTCTGAATATTACTAACATCATAATTGTATATAATAGTCTCTTTTTTAAATCAGGAATTTTCCAAGCATTTCTCAGTGTACCGAACAAGTTAAATCACCTCTGCCTTTCCTCCAGCAGCTTCAATCTTACTAATAGCCGACTGTGTAAATTTGTTTGCTTTAACTGTTAACTTTTTGTCTAAGGCTCCATCACCTAGAATCTTTAACCCGTCGTTAAGCTTTTTAACAAGTCCGCTTTCAATAAGAAGTTCTGGAGTAATTACAGTTTCATTTTCAAAAGCATTAAGTGCTTCAATATTTACGATAGCCCATTGCTTTTTGTTTCTATTAGTAAATCCTCTTTTTGGTAGTCTTCTGAATAAAGGCATTTGTCCACCTTCAAATCCAGGTCTAACTCCACCACCAGAACGAGAATTCTGACCATTCATACCACGACCTGCAGTTGTACCAAGGCCTGAACCTGTACCTCTACCAACTCTTTTTCTGTTCTTTGTAGAACCCGCAGCCGGTCTCAAATCATGTAATCTCATGGCGACACCTCCTCTTACGCTTCTTCTACTATTTCTACTAAGTGTTTAACTTTGAAAATCATACCACGCATTTGTGCGTTGTCTTTCTTTTCAACAATCTGTCCAATTTTCTTTAATCCAAGAGCTTGAACATTCTTTCTATGATTCGGCTTCGAGCCGATTGTGCTTTTTACAAGCTTAATCTTAATTGTATCAGCCACGGTCGAGCCCTCCTATCCTAAAATCTCTTCAACAGATTTTCCACGTAACTTAGCTACGCCTTCAACTGTCTTTAAGTTTTCTAAACCTTGTAAGCATGCTTCAACCATGTTCTTAGGGTTGTTACTACCTAAAGATTTAGCTCTTACATCTTTAATACCTGCTAATTCAAGTACCGCTCTTACAGGTCCACCTGCAATAACTCCTGTACCTTCGCCAGCTGGCATAATTAAAACGTTACCTGATCCAAATCTACCGTTGATTTGGTGAGGAACTGTAGTTCCTACTCTAGGAACATATATTAATTGTTTCTTTGCTGCCTCAATAGCTTTTTTGATCGCTTCAGGAACTTCCTGTGCTTTACCAGTACCTACACCTACGTAGCCGTTTTCATCTCCAACAACCACTAAAGCACTGAATCTAAAGTTTCTACCGCCCTTTACAACTTTCGTAACACGGTTAATATTAATAACTTGTTCCTTGAGGTCTAATTTACTAGCATCAATAAGTTGACGACTCATTTGATAACCTCCCTTAGAATTTTAATCCTGCTTCTCTAGCAGCATCGCCTAGCTCTTTTACTCTACCATGATAGATGTAACCAGCTCTGTCAAACGTTACTGTTTCAACGCCTTTTTCCATTGCTCTCTTAGCAACTAATTCACCTACTAATTTAGCAGCTTCTTTGTTACTTCCGTTTGCAATTTTACCTTTTACGTCTGCATCTAATGTAGAAGCAGCCGCAACTGTTACACCATTTACATCATCAATAACTTGCGCATAAATGTTAGCATTACTTCTGAATACGTTTAATCTTGGTCTTTCAGGAGTTCCGTTAACTTTTTTACGCACTCTACGTTGACGTAGTTGACGTCTCTTGTTCTTAATTTCTTTAGAAATCATATCGTCACTCCCTCCTATTTACCAGTTTTTCCTTCTTTACGTCTTACATACTCATTTTCGTATCTAACACCTTTTCCTTTGTAAGGCTCAGGCTTTCTCCAGTCTCTGATCTTCGCTGCATAGTTACCAACTAATTGCTTGTCGATACCTTTAACGATAATATCAGTTTGTGAAGGACACTCAACAGTAATACCTTCTGGATCTTCCATCGTAACTGGATGTGAAAATCCTAATTGAAGATCTAAACTTTTTCCTTTTTTAATTGCTCTATAACCAACACCAACAATCTTAAGCTTCTTTTCGTAACCCTTAGTTACACCAACGATCATGTTAGCGATTAACGTTCTACTTAAACCATGAAGTGATCTGTGAGTCTTATTATCACTTGGTCTTACAACTGTCATTTCGCTTCCTTCAACGTTAATGATCATATCAGGACTAATTTGTTCGCTTAATTCACCTAGTGGACCTTTAACAGTAACTAAATTCTTCTCGTTAACTGTAACTTGTACACCTTGAGGTATCTCGATTGGTAATTTACCTATTCTAGACATTCTAGCACCTCCTGTAAATTATCACTACCAGATGTAGCAGACAACTTCTCCACCAACACCTAATTTTCTTGCTTCTTTATCTGTAATTACACCATTTGAAGTAGAAATTACTGCAACACCTAAACCACCAAGTACTCTAGGAATTTCATTTCTCTTCGCATATACTCTTAAACCAGGCTTAGAGATTCTCTTAAGACCTGAAATAACTCTTTCTTTACCTTCGCCATACTTCATTTCAACTCTGATAACACCTTGCTTACCGTCATCAATTACGTCGAAACCTTTGATAAAACCTTCTCCTAATAAAATTTCAGCTAATTTTTTCTTAGCATTAGAAGCAGGGATATCAACAGAAGTATGTCTAACCATGTTTGCATTTCTGATACGTGTTAACATATCTGCAATTGGATCTGTCATTGTCATGAGCGTTTACCTCCTTCTGTTTCTTACCAACTTGCTTTTCTTACGCCAGGAATCTGACCCTTATATGCTAATTCTCTAAAGCATATACGGCAAATACCGAACTTTCTTAAGTAAGCATGTGGTCTTCCGCAAATTCTACATCTATTGTATTCTCTTGTTGAGAACTTTTGTGTTCTAGCTTGTTTCACTTTTAGTGATTTCTTTGCCACTTGCGTTCCCTCCTTATTTACTGAAAGGCATTCCCATCAATTTAAGAAGCTCTCTTGCTTCTTCATCAGTCTTAGCAGTCGTTACGAATGTAATATCCATACCTCTTACTGCGTCAACGTCATCATAATTGATTTCAGGGAATATTAGTTGTTCCTTTACACCTAAAGTGTAATTTCCTCTACCATCAAAGGAATTAGGATTAACACCTCTGAAGTCTCTTACTCTTGGTAAAGCGATTGATACGAATCTATCAATGAATTCGAACATATTAGAATCTCTAAGTGTAACCTTAGCTCCAATTGCCATACCTTCTCTTAACTTAAAGTTCGCTACAGACTTCTTTGCCTTAGTAACGATTGGGGCCTGTCCAGTAATTGCCTTTAATTCTGCTACTGCAGCTTGAATAACTTTGTTATTATCTTTGGCACTACCTAAACCCATATTTATAACTACTTTTTCTAATTTAGGAATTTCCATTACGTTAGAGTATTGAAACTTTTCCATCATAGCTTTTTTAACTTCATTTTTGTATTTCTCTCTGAATCTAGCCATTACGAACGTCCTCCTTTCCTAACAATTTAATCGAGTACTTCGCCTGACTTAACAGATACTCTTACTTTCTTGCCATCTTCTAACTTATTGAATTTAACTCTTGTAGGCGCTTTAGCCTTTGCGTCAAATAACATTACGTTAGATACGTGGATAGGGGCTTCTTGATGGATGATTCCACCTTGTTGAACTTTTTGGCTCGGCTTTTGATGCTTCGTCGCCATGTTTACGCCTTCCACGATAATTCTTTCAGTCTTAGGGATTGCTTGAAGCACTTTACCCTTTTTACCTTTATCTTTTCCTGTGATCACTACTACAGTATCACCTTTTTTAATATGCATTCTGACACCTCCTACCTATAGTACTTCTGGTGCAAGTGATAAGATTTTCATGTATTTCTTTTCTCTTAACTCTCTTGCTACCGGTCCGAAAATACGAGTTCCTACCGGAGATAAGTCTTCTTTTATAATTACAGCTGCGTTTTCATCAAACTTAACGTAGCTTCCGTCTACTCTTCGAACGCCTTTAACTGATCTTACGACAACAGCTCTTACAACGTCACCTTTTTTAACAACTCCGCCTGGTGTTGCGCTTTTAACAGCACATACTATTGTATCTCCAATATTTGCGTATCTTCTCTTAGAACCACCTAATACACGAATAACTAGTAATTCTTTAGCACCAGAGTTGTCAGCAACTTTACATCGGGATTCTTGTTGAATCATACCTGATTCCTCCTTCCAACAAGTAATTACTACTTAGCTTTTTCAATAATGTCAACTAGTCTAAATCTCTTATCTTTTGATAATGGTCTAGTTTCCATGATTCTTACTTTATCGCCAATACCACATGAATTTTGTTCGTCATGCGCTTTAAATTTCTTAGTTCTTTTGATTCTCTTGCCGTAAAGTGGATGACGGATAAAGTCTTCTACTTTTACAACAACAGTCTTGTCCATTTTATCGCTTACAACTTGGCCAATTCTTACTTTTCTTCTGCCTCTTTCCACGATTCGAACCTCCTTTGTTATGCTCTAATATCACTTTCTCTTAAGATTGTCTTTACTCGAGCAATGTCTTTCTTAACACCTTTGATTTTCATCGGGTTATCTAGCTGACCAGTTGCTAGTTGAAATCTTAAGTTGAATAATTCATTTTTCAAATCATTTAGCTTCACTTGTAATTCGTCAGCAGTCATATCTCTTAACTTACTAGCGTTCATCAGCTTCACCACCTTCTACTTGTTCTCGCACGATGAACTTACACTTAATTGGTAACTTCATTGCTGCAAGACGCATTGCTTCTCTTGCTGTTTCTTCATCTACACCAGATAATTCGTACATAACTCTACCCGGCTTTACTACTGCTACCCAGTACTCAGGAGAACCTTTACCAGCACCCATACGTGTTTCAGCAGGCTTTTGTGTTACAGGCTTGTGTGGGAAGATTTTAATCCAAACCTTTCCACCTCTCTTGATATATCTATTAATCGCGATTCTGGCAGCTTCAATTTGTCTTGATGTAATCCAAGCAGGCTCTTGAGCTACTAAAGCGTAATCACCATAAGAAATGGTGTTTCCTCTTTGTGCTTGCCCTTTCATTCTACCTCTGTGTACCCTACGACGTTTAACTCTTTTAGGCATTAACATTGTGAGATAGCCTCCTTTCCTTCATACAAGTCAACTCAGAATTATCTTTGTTGACCTCTATTATCGTTTCTTCTATTATTGTTATTTCTGTTATTGCTTCTTCTCTTTTGGTTTGGCTTCTTATCTCTAGGCTTTCTAGCTTCTTTTCTTCTAAGTCTAGTTTCTTCGTTAACTGTAGGAAGAACTTCACCTTTGTTGATCCAAACCTTAACACCGATCTTACCGTATGTCGTATCTGCTTCAGCAAATCCGTAATCGATATCAGCTCTAAGTGTTGATAACGGAACATTACCTTCTGAGTATCCTTCAGTTCTCGCCATTTCAGCGCCACCAAGTCTACCAGATGTTTGAACTTTGACACCTTCAGCACCAAATCTCATTGTTCTTTGCATTGCTTGCTTCATTGCTCTTCTGAAAGAAACACGTCTTTCTAAAGAAAATGCAACGTTTTCTGCTACTAATTGAGCATCGTTTTCAACGTTTTGAACTTCAGAAATATCTACTTGAACGTTCTTACCAGTCATCTTTTGTAATTGGTCTTTTAAGATTTTGATGTTCTCGCCACCTCTACCAACTAACATACCTGGCTTTGCAGTAAAGATATTTACGTGTACTCTACTGTTTGCCGCTCTATCGATGTACACTCTAGAAATACCTGCTGTATAGTAGGCTTTCTTAATGTGTTTTCTAATATTAAAATCTTCAATTAAAAGATCAGCGTAGTCTTTTTTGTTTGCATACCATTTCGAATCCCAGTCTTTAATAACTCCGACTCTTAATCCGTGTGGGCTTACTTTTTGACCCATGCAATCTCCCTCCTTATTCTTTATCAGCTACAACAACACCAACATGGCTTGTTCTATGCTTGATAGGATTTGCTCTACCCATTGAACCAGCTTTCCATCTCTTTAAAACTGGACCTTGGTTAGCATATATTTCAGATACAATTAAGTTCTCTGCATCTAAGTTGTGATTGTTTTCTGCATTTGCAACTGCTGAGTTAAGTACTTTTAAGAATACTTCAGCGCCTTTTCTAGGTGTGAACTTTAAGATTGCAGTAGCATCCTTAACGCTTTTTCCTCTTACCATATCAGCAATAGGCTTCATCTTTCTAGGAGAAACTCTAATATACTTAGCAATAGCTCTAACTTTCATTCTATTACCTCCTTCCACTTGCTGTGCGATTATTTCTTACCTTTTTTATCAGCAGCATGGCCTCTGAACGTTCTCGTTGGTGAAAATTCACCTAACTTATGTCCGATCATATCTTCAGTAACGTATACTGGAATATGCTTTCTACCATCATGAACTGCGATTGTATGCCCTACAAATTGAGGGAATATAGTTGACGCTCTAGACCATGTCTTAACAACTTTTTTCTCGCTGTTAGCGTTCATCTCTTCGATTTTCTTTAGTAGTCCTTTGTGTACAAAAGGTCCCTTCTTAAGAGATCTTCCCATTGTAAATCCTCCCTTCAACTACATTGAATAGTCTTAACTATTTCTTTCTTCTACTTACAATGTATTTATCAGAATGCTTGTTTTTCTTTCTAGTCTTGTAACCAAGAGCCGGCTTACCCCAAGGAGTCATCGGAGATGGTCTACCTACTGGAGCTCTACCTTCACCACCACCATGAGGGTGATCGTTAGGGTTCATTACCGAACCTCTTACTGTAGGTCTGATACCCATGTGTCTCTTCTTACCAGCTTTACCAACGTTGATGTTTTCGTGATCGATGTTACCAACTTGGCCAATTGTTGCTCTACATTCTTTTCTTACATATCTCATTTCGCCAGATGGTAGTCTTACTAATGCGTAATTACCTTCTTTAGCCATAAGCTGTGCAGAGTTACCAGCAGATCTTACTAACTGTCCACCTTTACCAGCTTTTAATTCGATATTATGAATTACTGTACCAGTTGGCATTGATTCAAGTGGCATAGCGTTACCGATTTTAATATCGTTGCCAGCTCCTGAATAAATTGTGTCACCAACTTTAATTTTGTGAGGTGCTAAGATGTAAGTCTTTGCGCCATCAGCATAATGTAAAAGTGCAATGTTTGCCGATCTGTTTGGATCGTATTCGATTGCAGCTACCTTTGCAGGTACATTATCCTTGTTTCTCTTGAAATCAATGATTCTATATTTAATCTTGTATCCGCCACCTCTGTGACGAACTGTGATTTTACCTTGGTTATTTCTACCAGAGTTTTTCTTTAGAGATACTACTAAGCTCTTTTCAGGTTGTTTCTTTGTAATATCTTCAAAAGTAGATACTGTCATGTGTCTAACTGCTGGTGAAGTAGGTTTAAATCCTCTAATGCCCATTATTTCTTACCTCCTTCATAAACTTTGAATTAGTTCATTCCTTCAAAGAATTCGATTTCTTTACTGTCTGCAGTAAGCTTGATAACCGCTTTCTTCCAGTCAGCTGTTCTTCCTAAGTGCTTGCCTTGTCTCTTTGGCTTGCCTTTTACGTTTAATGTGTTGACTTTTTCAACTTTAACACCGAAAATGCTTTCGATCGCTGCCTTGACTTCAGTCTTGTTAGCTCTCTTGTCAACTTCGAATGTGTATTTTTTTTCTTCCATACCCATCATTGATGTTTCAGTAACGATAGGTCTGATTACTACGTCGTAAGGTGTCTTCATTATGCGTACACCTCCTCAATTTTTTCTACTGCTTCTTTAGTAATTACGAAAGAACCATGATTTAAAATATCATATACGTTCATTTCTCCTACGAAAGTCGCTTGTACGCCAGGAATGTTATTTACTGACTTAACTACGTTGTCGTTCTTAGTTCCTAATACTACTAAAGCTTTCTTTTCAGTCTTAAGATTTCTTAAGATGTTGATCATGTCTTTAGTCTTTGGAGCTTCTAATGTTAACTCATCAAGTACAACGATTGAATTAGCTTCAACTTTTGAGCTTAATGCTGATAACATACCAACTCTCTTCATTTTCTTAGGTAAAGAATATCTGTATGATCTTGGCTTTGGTGCAAAAGCAACACCACCACCTACATAGTGAGGTGCACTGATTGTACCTTGACGTGCATTACCAGTACCTTTTTGCTTAAATGGCTTTCTTCCGCCACCTCTAACTTCCGATCTTGTCTTAGCAGATTGAGTACCTTGTCTCTGATTAGCTAAGTAATTCTTTACTACTTCGTGAAGTACACTCATGTTTACTTCAGCGCCGAATATATTTTCATTAAGTTCGATTTCTCCAACTCTTTCACCAGATACGTTTAGAATATCTACCTTTGGCATTTAACTTCCTCCTTCCTCTAGCTAGATATTATTTGCTAGCTTTGATAGCCTTTCTTACAGTTACGATGCCACCTTTTGGTCCAGGAACAGCGCCTTTTACTAAAATAATATTTTGTTCAGCGTCTACTCTTACAACTTCTAGGTTTTGAACTGTTGAAGTTTCATTACCCATGTGTCCTGCCATGTGCATACCCTTGATTACTCTCGCTGGGTAAGAAGCAGCACCTAATGAACCACCAGCTCTATGGAACTTAGAACCATGCGTCTCAGGTCCTCTTGACTGATTCCATCTCTTGATAGTACCAGCTGTACCTTTACCTTTAGAATTACCTTGTACATCTACTAAGATGCCAGCTTCTAAAACGTCAGCCTTGATTTCTTGTCCTACTGTGAATCCACTAGTATCTTCTACTCTGAACTCTCTTACGTATTTTTTAAGCGCTACGCCCGCTTTTGCAAAATGGCCTTTAACTGGCTTGTTTGCTCTGTTTTCCTTTAGATCTTGGAATGCAACTTGAATTGCATTGTATCCGTCAGTCTCAACAGTTTTGATTTGAGTTACAAACATTGGACCTGCTTCAACTACTGTTACTGGAACTACAGAACCTGTTTCAGTAAAGATTTGAGTCATCCCAATTTTTCTTCCAATGATTCCTATCATTGTACACCTCCTAAAAACTTTACAGCGGATTGCCACAACGGCAATCATACTAAAATCATCAGGTATTTATCTGATTTTCTTAGTACTTACAATTTAATTTCAATATCCACACCAGCTGGTAAGTCTAATCTCATTAGAGAATCAACTGTCTTTGGTGTTGGATTTAGAATATCGATTAATCTCTTATGTGTTCTAAGCTCAAATTGCTCTCTAGAGTCTTTGTACTTATGAACCGCTCTTAAGATTGTTACGATCTCTTTCTTAGTTGGTAGTGGTACTGGACCAGCTACATCTGCACCTGTTTGCTTTGCAGTTTCAACAATTTTCACTGCTGAATTATCAAGAATCTTGTGATCGTATGATTTTAATCTGATTCTAATTTTTTGACCTGGATTAGTAGTCATTTTTCATTTCCCTCCTTCTATCGTATGAAAGTTTTACATACGACTCAATCGTTGCACACTCACCCTGGCGTGTCGTAGGTGATATTTTAAAATAGCGTACACCGATCAGTCGCCCATTTCTTGAACGGACACTTCTCAGCAGAAGTTCTCCTCTAGGTTCAAGGTAACCTCCTGCGTCATCGCACTCAACACACGCTTAATCATTATACCCCATATAGGGCTAATTAGCAATACTTTGACAAAACTTTTTTAAAATACTTTGTTAAAGTTTTGTAATATATATAAATGCCGGTCATTCCCTTCTTTATATAGAAGAAACTCTTCTAGTTAGCAACGTATATAGAACTTCCTTGACCAACAGAATTGAGTATATCATAGATCACCTATTGAATACAACCCCTTATTTAAATATTTTTTCCCCTTGTCACAGGAGCCAATCAGTTTCTTCTATTATATATGTAGATACTGTCACTGATTTTCTGTTTGATTGTGTGACGGTGTTTTCCTTTAATGAAGAAACAGGATTCCTCGATACCCATATGCGTCATAAACAAATGTGTACAACCGTCTTTCTCAGCAGTTTTGCCCACAAGTTGTTTGAGCACGATTTTCGCGCGAGTCTTTCTGGCGCTTTGATTTGTGAATTGCCAAAATAAAGAAACCCGAGAGCAAGCTCTCGGGTTTTATGGACTAGTACATAATATGAATCATATTATTTGGTTTTTATTTCGCTAAAGGATAATCTAAGTGATTATTCGATAATTTTGATTACCGAACCAGCACCTACAGTTCTACCACCCTCACGGATTGAGAACTTTAAGCCTTCTTCGATAGCGATTGGAGCGATTAACTCGATAACCATTTCGATGTTATCGCCAGGCATTACCATTTCAACGCCTTCTGGTAAGTTAGCAGCACCTGTTACGTCAGTTGTTCTGAAGAAGAACTGTGGTCTGTAACCATTGAAGAATGGAGTATGACGTCCACCTTCTTCTTTTTTAAGTACGTAAACTTGCGCTTCGAACTTAGTATGTGGCTTTACTGAACCAGGCTTAGCAAGAACTTGACCTCTTTCGATGTCTGTTCTTTGAACACCTCTTAAAAGGATACCAACGTTATCGCCAGCTAAACCTTCATCAAGAAGCTTTCTGAACATCTCAACGCCTGTTACTACTACTTTTCTAGTCTCTTCATGAAGACCTACGATTTCTACTTCTTCAGATACCTTTACGATACCTCTTTCGATTCTACCTGTAGCTACTGTACCTCTACCTGTGATTGAGAATACGTCCTCAACTGGCATTAAGAAGTCTTTGTCTGTTTCTCTTGTTGGCTCTGGAACGTACTCATCAATGATTTCGAATAATTCTACGATCTTTTCAGCCCATTCTGCGTCGCCTTCTAATGCTTTAAGTGCAGAACCCATTACGATTGGAGTATCGTCGCCTGGGAAGTCATATTCAGAAAGTAATTCTCTTACTTCCATTTCTACTAATTCTAATAATTCTTCGTCGTCAACCATGTCACACTTGTTTAAGAATACTACGATGTATGGAACACCTACTTGACGAGATAAAAGGATATGCTCTCTTGTTTGTGGCATTGGACCATCTGCTGCAGATACAACAAGGATAGATCCGTCCATTTGAGCTGCTCCTGTGATCATGTTCTTAACGTAATCGGCATGACCTGGACAGTCTACGTGAGCGTAGTGTCTAGCTGGAGTTTGGTACTCAACGTGAGCTGTAGAGATAGTGATACCTCTTTCTCTTTCTTCTGGTGCCTTATCGATGTTTTCGAAATCTACTTTTTCACCGATTTGGTACTTGTCGTAAAGTACTTTTGTGATTGCTGCTGTTAAAGTAGTTTTACCGTGGTCAACGTGACCAATTGTTCCGATGTTTACATGCGGTTTACTTCTATCAAATTTTTCCTTAGCCATTTTAAAGCCTCCTCTAAATTTTCAATTAAAATTTTATTTGGTCGTGTGGCTCAACAGAGCCACACGTTAGATGTTATTTCTTAAGCGGACAAATAAGAATTACTTCTTACCTTCCATGATCTTCTCAGCAATACTGTTAGGTACTTGCTCGAAGTGATCGAATAACATTGTGTAGTTACCTCTACCTTGAGATTTAGATCTAAGATCAGTTGCGTAACCAAACATTTCAGAAAGTGGAACGTAAGCTCTGATGATTTGAGCACCATCAACAGCTTCCATACCTTCTAACTTACCTCTACGAGAGTTAAGGTCACCCATAACATCTCCTAGGTAATCTTCAGGTACTACTACTTCAACCTTCATGTAAGGCTCAAGTAAGCAAGCGCCACCTTTTCTCATAGCTTCTTTAAACGCCATAGAACCAGCCATCTTAAACGCCATTTCCGAAGAATCGACTTCATGGTAAGAACCATCATATAGTTCTACATCAACGTCTACTACTTCGAATCCAGCTAAGATACCAGCTGACATTGCGCCTTGGATACCTTGGTTAGCAGGCTCGATGTATTCTCTAGGAATTGCACCACCAGTAACCTTGTTTGTGAACGTGTATCCAACACCTGGCTCGTTAGGAGTAACTCTGATCTTAACGTGACCATATTGTCCTCTACCACCAGATTGCTTAGAGTATTTGTGATCAATTTCAACAGATTTTGTAAGAGTTTCTTTGTAAGATACTTGAGGCGCACCAATGTTCGCTTCTACCTTGAATTCTCTTAAAAGTCTATCTACGATGATCTCTAAGTGAAGTTCACCCATACCAGCAATGATAACTTGACCAGTTTCTTCATTGGTGAATGTTTTGAACGTAGGATCTTCTTCAGCTAACTTAGCTAACGCGATACCCATTTTCTCTTGACCAGCCTTAGTTTTAGGCTCAATAGAAACCTCGATAACTGGATCAGGGAATTCCATTGTTTCAAGAATGATTGGATGATCAGCATCACATAATGTATCACCAGTTGTAGTGTACTTAAGGCCGATTGCCCCAGCAATATCACCAGCGTATACTTTTGTGATTTCTTCTCTCTTGTTAGCATGCATTTGAAGAATACGACCAATTCTTTCTTTTTTATCTTTTGTAGAGTTGTGAACATAAGAACCAGATTCTAATGTTCCTGAGTAAACTCTAAAGAATGAAAGACGTCCTACAAAAGGATCTGTCATAATCTTGAATGCTAATGAAGAGAATGGCTCTTCATCGCTTGAAGGTCTTGCTTCTTCGTCACCATCTGGTGTAACACCTGTAATAGCTGGTACATCAAGTGGAGATGGCATAAAGTCAACAACAGCGTCAATCATCATTTGAACACCTTTGTTCTTATATGCTGAACCACAAAGTACTGGTACGATGTGATTATCAATAGTTGCTTTTCTTAAAGCTACTTTTAATTCTTCTTCAGTGATTTCTTCACCTTCAAGATATTTCATCATAAGCTCTTCATCAGTATCAGCAATTGCTTCTACTAATGCAGCTCTATGCTCTTCTGCTTCTTCTAACATGTCTGCAGGGATGTCTTCAACCGAGATATCTTGTCCTAACTCGTCATTGTACATTCTCGCCTTCATGTCTAATAATGTGATGATACCAACAAAGTCATTTTCAGCACCAATTGGTAATTGAATTGGAACTGCGTTTGTCTTAAGTCTGTCTCTCATCATTCCTACAACACGTAGGAAGTCAGCACCAGTGATATCCATCTTGTTGATGAATGCCATTCTAGGTACTTCATACTTTGTTGCTTGTCTCCATACTGTTTCAGATTGAGGCTCAACCCCACCCTTAGCACAGAATACTGCTACTGAACCATCAAGTACACGAAGCGATCTTTCAACTTCAACAGTGAAGTCAACGTGACCCGGTGTATCGATAATGTTGATTCTATGATCATTCCACTCACAAGTTGTTGCCGCAGAAGTGATCGTGATCCCTCTTTCTTGCTCTTGCTCCATCCAGTCCATTGTTGCGCCACCATCGTGAACTTCACCAATTTTATGAGTTTTACCAGAGTAAAAAAGAATTCTCTCAGTAGTAGTTGTCTTTCCGGCATCAATATGAGCCATGATACCAATATTTCTAGTTCTCACTAGAGGAAACGCTCTACTCATGAATATCCTCCTTGCAAAATAGCTATTCTATTATCGCTATTGCATTAGTAATCTGTTATTACCATCTATAATGTGCAAATGCTCTATTAGCTTCTGCCATTTTGTGTGTATCTTCTTTCTTCTTAACTGAAGCACCCGTGTTATTAGCTGCGTCCATGATTTCTTTTGCTAATCTTTCCATCATAGTTCTTTCGCCTCTTTTACGAGTATTAGTTACTAACCATCTAAGACCTAACGTTTGTCTTCTTACTGGTCTAACTTCCATTGGAACTTGATAGTTTGTACCACCAACACGTCTTGCTTTTACTTCTAAAACAGGCATGATGTTTTCCATCGCTTGTTCGAATACTTCTAAAGCATCCTTACCAGTTTTTTCAGCTACAAATGCAAATGCATCGTATACAATACGCTGGGCAGTACCTTTCTTTCCGTCTAACATAACACTGTTGATCAATTTAGAAACAACTTTGCTACCGTAAACTGGATCAGCTAACACTTCTCTTTTTGGTACATTTCCTTTTCTAGGCACTATACTTCCCTCCTTAATAATAAATAAATATCATCGGTACTCGACAAACTTAATTGTCGTTGTGCAATAAATTTGACTTAACAGAGCCTCTCACTACTTAAGAAGTAGTAAGAGGCCTCATATTTTTTTATTTCTTTGCTGCTTTAGGTCTCTTAGCACCATATTTAGATCTTGCTTGCATTCTATCAGAAACTCCTGATGTATCAAGCACACCTCTTACGATATGGTATCTAACCCCAGGTAAATCTTTAATTCTACCACCTCTGATTAAAACCACACTATGCTCTTGTAAGTTGTGACCAACACCTGGAATGTATGCTGTAACTTCTAAACCATTTGTAAGTCTTACTCTTGCAACTTTTCTAAGGGCAGAGTTAGGCTTTTTAGGCGTCATAGTTTTAACTGCTGTACAAACCCCTCTTTTTTGAGGCGAGCTCATTTTCGTAGGTTTTCTGTGTAAAGAGTTAAATCCTCTTTGTAAAGCTGGAGCTGTTGATTTCTCAACCATCTCTTTTCTTCCTTTACGTACTAACTGATTAATAGTAGGCATCCACTGCACCTCCTTTCTTTTTTAAAATTAGTCTTTTATTTCACTATTACTGCTGTCGCAGCACCAACGTCAATTTTACAAGCTCTTCCGAGCTGTTTCATTGTTTCAACATAGATAATTTCTATGTTTTTTTCAGTGGCAAGCTCAATTAATTGTCGCGTTACATGCTCTTCCGCATCTCTTGCAACGTACACAGCAAAGGCTACGTCGTTGTTTAATGCTTTAAGTGCCTGCTTAGCACCAATCTTTAATTTGCCCTCTGATGGGATATGCATTTCCACTCTGATTCCTCCTTGTAATTAAGTTAGAACACAGGAGCCTGCATGCACACTTTATCATTTTAACACCAACCCCATTGGCTGTCAATAAAGAAAATTACATAAAATCATCTGCTGAATGATCAAAAACTGCTTTGCTTTGAATAGCGATGTTTTTATACTTTCTCATGCCAGTTCCAGCCGGTATTAATTTACCAATAATAACATTTTCCTTCAGACCTAATAACTTATCTTCTTTACCGTTAATTGCGGCTTCAGTAAGCACTCTAGTCGTTTCCTGGAAAGATGCTGCTGATAAGAATGATTCAGTTGCAAGAGACGCTTTCGTTATACCAAGTAATGATCTTGAACCTGTAGCAATTTCGCCACCTGCTTCTTCAGCAACTTTGTTTTGACCAACAAACTCTTTATAACTAACTACTCCGCCTGGTAAGAACTTCGTATCTCCTGGCTCGTCAACTTTAATCTTCGACAGCATTTGACGGATAATGATCTCAACGTGTTTATCATTGATATCAACACCCTGCATACGGTATACTCTTTGTACTTCTTTAACGATGTACTCTTGTACGCCACGTACGCCAACTACTCTTAAGATGTCATGTGGATTTACCGAACCATCAGTGATTAATTCACCAGCCTGAACCATGTCGCCTTCCTTAACTCTTAATCTAGAACCAAATACGATTTGAGCCGCATGCGTTTCGCCAGAGTCAGTTGTAATAACGACTTCTTTCTTCTTCTTCGTATCTTTAAATGAAATTTTACCATCTGCTTCAGCGATAACCGCTAAACCTTTTGGCTTTCTTGCCTCAAATAGTTCCTCAACTCTAGGAAGACCCTGAGTGATGTCACCACCGGCAACCCCACCTGTATGGAACGTTCTCATTGTTAACTGTGTACCCGGCTCACCGATTGATTGTGCCGCAATGATACCTACAGCTTCACCAACGTGTACTGGACGACCCGTCGCTAAGTTGATACCATAACACTTCGAACATACACCATGAGGTGTTTCACAAGTTAATACCGATCTGATTTCTAAAGTTTCATAACCAGCATCACAAATTGCTTTTGCAGTGCCTTCTGAAATCAAGTAATCTGTCGATGCAATAACTTCCCCTGTTTCAGGATGTAATACATCATTTGCTGGGTAACGACCAGTAATTCTTTCTTGGAATTCCTCGATTACTTCGTTACCTTCTTTAAACGTCTCAACAGTGATACCCTTTTGAACGCCACAGTCAAGGTCTCTAACGATAACGTCCTGAGAAACATCAACCAGACGTCTAGTAAGATACCCAGAATCGGCTGTTCTAAGCGCCGTATCCGCAAGACCTTTTCTCGCACCTGTTGTCGAGATGAAATATTCTAGAACCGATAATCCTTCACGGAAGTTTGAGATGATCGGGATCTCTACTGTTTTACCAACGGCGTTGGCCATCAGACCACGCATACCCGCCAGCTGACGAATCTGGTTCCTACTACCTCTGGCTCCAGAATGCGCCATGATTTTAATGTTATTCAAGAATGGTAAGTTTGCCATTAAGGCATCTGTTACATCATCAGTTGTTTTTGTCCACGTCTGAATAACCTTCTCATATCTTTCTTCATCAGAAATAAGACCACGTCTGTAAGCTTTCGAATATTTTTCTACTAGCTTATGAGCATCAGCGATTAGTTGCGCTTTCTCATCAGGGATAGTCATATCCGATACAGATACTGAAATCGCACCTTTTGTTGCAAATTTGAAACCCATTTCCTTAATATGATCAAGAATACCCGCTGTAATTGTATTTCCATGTGTATGGAAACACTTAGCGATGATTTCTTCTAATTTTCCTTTTGTACATAAGAAGTCAACTTCTAATCCAGCTGGATTTTCTTCTCTGTTAACAAAACCTAAATCTTGAGGAATCTTTTCATTAAAGATGAAACGACCTACGGTTCCTTCTTTAATAAGTGTTTCGCCGGTTTCTGAAATGAATCTTACTTTAACCTTTGAATGAAGTCCTACTGATTTATTGTCATAAGCCATAAGCATTTCATCGTAATCCTTGAAGATCATACCGTTACCAGGCTCATCATCTTTTTCTAATGTTAAGTAGTAAGCACCAAGTACCATATCCTGTGTAGGTGTTGTAATTGGGTTACCATCCTTAGGAGCTAAGATGTTGTTTACAGAAAGCATTAAGAATCTTGCTTCCGCTTGTGCTTCAACTGAAAGCGGTACATGGACTGCCATCTGGTCACCATCGAAATCGGCGTTGTATGCAGTACATACAAGTGGATGAAGTCTAATCGCTTTACCTTCAATTAAAATTGGTTCAAATGCCTGAATACCAAGTCTATGAAGAGTAGGGGCACGGTTTAGAAGTACTGTATGATCCTTGATCACTTCTTCAACGATATCCCATACCTCAGGTCTCGCACGTTCAACCATTCTTTTTGCACTCTTGATATTTGGTACAAAACCTTCTTTAACAAGCTTCTTCATAATGAATGGTTTGAATAATTCAAGCGCCATCTTCTTAGGAAGACCACATTGATAGAACTTAAGTTCTGGACCAACAACGATTACCGAACGACCAGAGTAGTCAACACGCTTACCAAGTAAGTTCTGACGGAAACGTCCGTGCTTACCCTTCAACATGTCTGATAAAGATCTTAAAGGTCTATTACCAGGACCTGTTACAGGACGACCACGTCTACCATTGTCAATCAGTGCGTCAACTGCTTCTTGAAGCATTCTTTTTTCGTTTCTTACGATGATATCAGGTGCGCCTAACTCTAAAAGTCTCTTAAGACGGTTATTTCTGTTAATAACTCTTCTATAAAGGTCATTCAGGTCAGATGTCGCAAAACGTCCACCATCAAGTTGTACCATCGGACGTAAATCCGGTGGAATTACAGGGATTACATCAAGAATCATCCACTGCGGATCATTACCTGATAATCTGAAAGCATCTACAACTTCTAAACGACGAATTGTTTTTACTTTCTTTTGTCCTGTACTTTCATCTAATTTAGCTCTTAACTCTTTCGTTAAAGACTCAAGATCGATTTGCGCTAAAACTTCTTTAACCGCCTCAGCACCCATCGCTGCTCTAAACTTGTTACCATATTTTTCTCTGTAGTCCATATACTCTTTTTCGTTAAGCAATTGCTTGTGCGATAACGATGTTTCGCCAGCATCAATTACGATATACGATGCAAAGTATAACACTTTTTCTAGAGATCTTGGTGACATATCAAGTAGTATCCCCATTTTAGAAGGAATACCCTTGAAGTACCAAATATGCGATACAGGAGCTGCAAGCTCGATGTGACCCATACGTTCACGTCTAACTTTTGACTTTGTAACTTCAACGCCACAACGGTCACAGACAACGCCTTTATATCTTACTCTCTTATATTTTCCACAGTGACATTCCCAGTCTTTAGTAGGTCCAAAGATTTTTTCGCAAAACAAACCTTCTTTTTCTGGTTTTAATGTTCTGTAATTGATTGTTTCTGGTTTTTTAACTTCACCTTTTGACCACGTTCTGATCTTTTCAGGTGAGGCTAAACCAATTTTTATTGAATCAAAATTATTGTATTCCACTCAGGATACCTCTCCTTCAAATAAAATTTATTCTTCAGATTGGTCTTTAAGATCCGTCTCTGAATATCCTACCGCGCCAAGTGACTCTGAAGTAATCTCTTCTTTTACATCTTTGAAGTCTTCTTTAATTTCTTCAGCAAATTTACCTGATTCATCTTCTAAACCGTCAGTATCTACCATGTCGATTTCTCCAATTTCGTCATTCATGACTTTAACGTCAAGTGCTAACGATTGAAGTTCTTTGATTAATACCTTAAATGATTCTGGAATGCCTGGCTCAGGAATGTTTTCACCCTTAACAATCGCTTCGTATGCTTTTACACGGCCTACGATATCATCTGATTTAACAGTAAGGATTTCCTGTAGTGTATGTGCTGCACCGTATGCTTCAAGTGCCCATACTTCCATCTCACCAAAACGCTGTCCACCAAATTGTGCTTTACCACCAAGTGGCTGTTGCGTTACAAGCGAGTAAGGACCTGTACTTCTTGCATGAAGCTTATCATCAACAAGATGATGCAGTTTCAGCATGTACATGTAACCTACTGTTACACGGTTATCAAATGCGTCTCCCGTACGTCCATCTCTAACAACAAGCTTACCATCTCTTGGATAACCTGCTTCTACTAAAAGTTCCGATATCTGAGTCTCTTTCGCCCCATCAAATACTGATGTAGCAACTTTCCAACCTAACTTACTAGCAGCTAAGCCCAAGTGAATCTCAAGTACCTGACCGATGTTCATACGTGATGGAACCCCAAGTGGATTTAATACGATTTGGATAGGTGTACCATCATCAAGGAATGGCATGTCTTCAACTGGTAAAATTCTAGAGATAACCCCTTTGTTACCATGACGACCGGCCATCTTATCACCAACGTTTATCTTACGCTTCTTCGCAATATAAACACGAACTAGAACGTTCACACCTGGTGGTAATTCATCACCGTTTTCTCTCGTAAATACTTTTACATCAACGATAATTCCATTTTCACCATGAGGTACTCTAAGAGCAGTATCTCTTACCTCACGTGCTTTTTCACCGAAGATTGCTCTTAATAGTCTTTCTTCAGCTGTAAGCTCAGTTTCACCCTTAGGTGTTACTTTACCTACTAATATATCTCCAGGACCAACTTCAGCCCCAATTCTAACGATTCCACGCTCATCAAGATTCTTAAGTGCATCTTCACCAACATTCGGAATGTCTCTAGTAATTTCTTCTGGACCTAGCTTTGTATCTCTAGCTTCAGATTCGTATTCCTCGATATGAATTGACGTCAACTTATCTTCGATAACCAACTCTTCACTTAGAAGAATCGCATCCTCGTAATTGTATCCTTCCCAAGTCATGAAACCGATAAGAAGGTTTGTACCAAGAGCAATTTCTCCATTGTCTGTCGCAGGTCCATCCGTTAGTACATCGCCAGCTTTAATTACTTCACCATGAGTACAAAGCGGTCTGTAATTAATACACGTACCTTGGTTCGAACGTTTGAATTTCAATAACTTATGACGTGATTTTGATCCGTCATTATTTTTAATGATGATTTCAGTTGCAGATACATATTCTACAACACCATCTTTTTCTGCTAATAATACAACACCTGAATCTTGTGCTGCTTTTGATTCCATCCCTGTTCCGATAATCGGCGAAGCAGTTCTTAATAAAGGTACTGCCTGACGCTGCATGTTTGCACCCATTAGGGCTCTGTTGGCATCATCATTTTCAAGGAAAGGAATCATTGCTGTCGCAACAGATACCATTTGTTGTGGTGAAACTTCCATATAATCAACTTCTGATGCAGGGTATTCTTTGATGTCCGCTCTTCTACGACCAACAACTCTCTCTGCAATAATTGTGTTGTTTTCATCTAAAGGTTCACTTGCTGGGATAACGATACATTTTGTCTCGATATCAGCTGTTAAGTAATCGATTTGCTCAGTTACTCTACCAGTTCCTTTTTCTACTCTAATATATGGAGATTCAATGAAACCATACTCATTAATACGCGCATACGAACTTAACGAACCGATAAGACCGATATTCGGACCTTCCGGCGTCTCAATCGGACACATTCTACCATAATGCGAGTGATGGACGTCACGCACCTCGAAACCAGCTCTTTCTCTTGAAAGACCACCAGGTCCAAGTGCAGATAATCTTCTCTTATGCGTTAATTCAGCCAGAGGATTCGTTTGATCCATGAACTGAGATAACTGTGAACTACCAAAGAACTCTTTAATAGCCGCCGAAACCGGACGAATATTAATAAGCGCTTGTGGTGTGATCGAATCCATGTCTTGGATTGTCATTCTTTCACGAACAACTCTTTCCATTCTCGACAGACCAATTCTAAATTGGTTCTGCAGAAGTTCACCAACTGAACGGATTCTTCTGTTTCCTAAATGGTCAATATCATCCACATCACCAATGCCATGAGAAAGGTTTAAAACATAACTCATTGACGCTAGAATATCTGCAACGATAATATTTCTTGGAATTAATTCGCTACGTCTTTCATCAACAGCTTTTAAAATGTCTTCTGTTGAAGTATGCGCATCTAAAATTTCCTTTAATACAGGATAATATACCTTTTCATTAAGGTTTAATTCGCTTGCATCTACATATGTTTGGATGTCAACAAAGTTACTACCAATTACTTTCACTTTCTTTTCATCTTTACCATATACCATTACTTCATTGATACCAGCGTTTTCGATGTCAATAGCTTGAAGTCTTGTAATCTTCTCTTCGCTTTCAACCATTACTTCACCCGTTTGAGGATTAATAATGTTTTCAGCAGCTAAACATCCATCAATACGATTAGAGACACCTAGCTTCTTATTGAATTTATAACGACCGACCTTCGCTAAATCATATCTCTTTTCGTCGAAAAACAGCGAACTAATCAAGCTGTTTGCACTATCCACTGTTGGTGGTTCACCTGGACGTAACTTCTTGTAGATCTCAATAAGACCTTCTTCTTGATTCGTTGTAGCATCTTTTTCTAATGTTCTCAATAATTTTTCATCTTCACCGAAAAGTGTAAGAATTTCATGATCCGTAGCATAGCCTAAAGCTCTTGCAAGTACAGTCATTGGAAGCTTACGTGTACGGTCAATTCTTACCGAGATAATATCGTTAGAATCTGTTTCGTACTCTAACCAAGCACCTCTGTTAGGAATTACCGTCGTTGAATAAAGTTCATTACCAGCTTTATCAAAGCTCTTGTCGTAGTAAGGACCTGGTGATCTAACTAACTGAGATACAATAACACGCTCAGCTCCATTAATAACAAAAGTACCTTTGTCTGTCATTAATGGGAAATCGCCCATAAATACTTTTTGTTCCTTTACTTCGCCAGTTTCTTTGTTAATAAATCTAACTTGAACTTTTAGGGGAACTGCAAAGGTAACATCTCTCTCTTTACATTCCTCAACGTCGTATTTTGGCGCATTGTCAAGATCATAATCAATAAATTCCAAAATCAGGTTTCCGGTGTAATCCTGAATTGGAGAAATGTCCTTAAATGCTTCCATTAAGCCATCCTTTAAAAACCATTCATATGATTTTTTCTGGATCTCGATTAAATTGGGCTTTTCAATTTTTTCTCCATACTTAGAGAAACTCATTCTTTCGGCTCTACCTAGCCTAATAGGTTGTGGCATTAAATCTTCACCCCTTATTCTTAAATGAAAAGGTTGTTCACCTTAATATATTATGGGATCGCTCCCTAATAGCCATACTACACCACTATAATTTCATACTTGTGGCATTTTAAAATCATAACACATTATATATAGGGTGTCAACGGATTTTTTTATATGTAATATAAAGAATATATAAGAATAATCTATGTATTGTTTTCCTTCATTATAATAATATCATCAACTTTATATTGATATCCGTTTTTGAGTGATTGAAACTGATTATGTTGAAGATAGAAGATATGCATCACTTGATCGGAGGGAATATTTGTTGCGTTATAATTTCTAGTTGCTCAGAGCATACAAGAATAGCGAGGAAAAAAAAAGAGACTTCGTATAAACAAAGTCTCTTCTCAAATTCGCAGCTTATTACTTTAATTCTACTGCAGCGCCAGCTTCTTCAAGCTTAGCTTTCATAGCTTCAGCTTCTTCTTTAGCTACAGCTTCTTTGATTGTCTCAGGAGCTCCATCAACTAATGCTTTTGCTTCTTTTAAGCCTAAGCCAGTGATTTCTCTAACTACCTTGATTACGCCAATCTTCTTAGCACCTGCATTAGCAAGAACTACGTCAAATTCAGTCTTCTCTTCAGCAGCACCGCCAGCAGCAGCAGCACCAGCTACCATTACTGGAGCAGCAGCAGATACACCAAATTCTTCTTCACACGCCTTTACTAACTCGTTTAATTCTAAAACAGTCATAGCGCCAATAGCTTCAATGATTTGATCTTTATTCATTATCAAACACCTCCGATTAATTTAATAGATTATTCAGCAGCTTCTTCTGTAGCTGCTTCTGTTGTTTCAACTGGTGCTTCTGCACCTTCGCCTTTTTTGTCAGCGATTGCTTGTACTAAGTACGCAAAATTCGATACTGGAGATTTAATACTTCCAAGGAACTTAGCAAGTAATACGTCTCTCGATGGGATATCAGCGATAGCTTTAATCTTCTCAAGATCACAATATTCACCTTCAACTACGCCCGCTTTTAGTTCTAACTTATCATGGTCCTTTGCAAAATCTTTAATGATTTTTGCTGGAACAACAGGATCTTCATAACCAAAAGCAACCGCACTCGGTCCTGCTAAATCAGCATTTAAGCCTTCAAATGCTGTATCTTTAATAGCAAGCTTCATTAAGTTGTTTTTGTAAACTTTGTATTCAACGCCTGCTTCTCTGAAGTTCTTTCTAAGTTCTGTTACTTCTTCAACCGTTAACCCTCTATAATTTACTAAGATTGCTGATTGAGCTTTCTGGAACTTTTCTTTAATCTCTTCTACTTGTACCTTTTTGCGTTCAAGGTTCTTTGACATAAGTCCACCTCCCTGCAAATTTTTAATAAAAAAGCCTCTCTATTCCGCAGACTAGAGAGGCATAAATTCATAAATGATTTATATCTACCTCGGTAGGAATTATGCTTGCGCACCTACTGTCTACGGTCATCTTCTTTTTTAATGTTCTTAATGATACTAACACCTAATCAAATGTTTGTCAACACTTTTAAAAATAATTTTTCAATTAAAATTTAGCAGCGTTTAATTTGATACCTGGTGACATTGTACTAGTTAATGTAACACTTCTTAAGTAAGTACCTTTAGCCGATGCTGGCTTAGCTTTAATAAGTGCTTCCATTAATGCGTTTAAGTTTTCAGTAATCTTTACATCATCAAATGAAATTTTACCAATTGTAACGTGTACAATGTTAGTTTTGTCAAGTCTATACTCAACCTTACCAGCTTTGATTTCGTTAACTGCTTTAGTTACATCAAATGTAACTGTACCAGATTTAGGGTTTGGCATTAAGCCTTTAGGTCCTAAAACTCTACCTAGTCTACCAACTAGACCCATCATGTCTGGAGTTGCAACGATAACGTCAAACTCAAACCAGTTTTCTTTTTGCATTTTTTCGATCATGTCTTCTGCACCAACGAAATCTGCACCAGCAGCTTTTGCTTCTTCTGCCTTTTCGCCTTTAGCGATTACTAATACTTTTTTAGTGTTACCAGTACCATGTGGTAATACCATTGCTCCTCTTACTTGTTGATCAGCATGTCTGCCGTCTACGCCAAGTTTGATGTGTAATTCAACAGTTTCGTCGAATTTAGCTTTCGCCACATCTTTCAATAGAGAAACAGCTTCTTCAGTGTCATATAGTTTAGTTCTATCGACAAGCTTAGTAGCTTCATTGTATCTCTTACCTTTGTTAGCCATTTTCTACCTCCTTCGTGGTTTTATCGGGTTATTCCTCCCACTGCATTCAAAACGTTCTTACTTCTTTTCTTCTACTAAAATACCCATAGATCTCGCTGTACCCATGATCATGCTCATTGCTGTATCAATGTTTGCCGCATTTAAGTCAGGCATTTTCAATTCTGCAATTTCTTTAACTTGATCTAAAGTAATAGTCGCAACCTTGTTGATATTTGGCTCACCTGAAGCTTTATCAATCTTTACTGCTTTCTTGATTAATACTGCTGCTGGTGGCGTCTTAGTGATAAATGTGTAAGATCTGTCTTGGTATACAGTGATTACTACTGGAATAATAAGTCCAGATTGGTCAGCTGTCTTCGCGTTGAATTCCTTACAGAATTGCATGATATTCACACCGTGTTGACCTAAAGCCGGTCCTACCGGTGGTGCTGGAGTCGCCTTTCCTGCTGGTATTTGTAGCTTAATCATTCCTGTTACTTTTTTAGCCATTATTCCACCTCCTCATTGTATATATATATCAAAGCCGAAACACTATGTTACAGCTTTTCAATCTGATTAAATTCAAGTTCTACTGGTGTTTCTCTACCAAACATTGAAATTAATACTTTCAAAATTTGTCGTTCCTCGTGAATTTCTTCAACAACTCCTACGAAGTTCTCGAATGGTCCTGATGTAACCTTGATGTTTTCACCGATTTCAACGTCAATTTCTATAACTCTCTTTTCGATTCCCATGTTCAGAATTTCTTCTTCAGTCAACGGAATCGGTTTTGATGTAGGTCCTACAAATCCAGTCACACCACGCGTATTACGCACAATGTACCAAGATTCGTCCGTCATAATCATTTTTACTAGGGCATAGCCAGGGAAAACTTTTTTCATTTTCACCTTTTTCTTGCCATTCTTTAGTTCAACAACCTCTTCAGTGGGAACTACTACTTCGAGAATTATGTCTTCCATGCCTCTGTTTTCAACGATTTTTTCAATATTCGCTTTTACTTTGTTTTCATGTCCAGAATAAGTGTGGACAACGTACCATTTTGCGTTATCAGACATAACTACTTGGGCAAATGCCCTTCCCTCCTATCAAGAATGCTTCTTAAATGAATAACTGTAATGCACCTCTAAAGATCATATCAAATACATAGATTCCCAGTGTCGTTAATGTACACATAACAAGAACTACAATTGTATAATCCTTTAATTCTTTTCTAGTTGGCCAGCTTACTTTTTTCATTTCAGCTCTAACACTCTTAAAAAAGTTATTGTTCTTTTTGTTTGTTGCTGTTGTCATAAATCTCACTTCCTTATTATAATCTATGCTGATTTATGCCTCTATTATTTTGTCTCTTTGTGATTTGTGTGTTTTTTGCAGAATCTACAGTATTTCTTTAATTCAATTCTATCTGGGTTGTTCTTCTTGTTCTTAGTTGTATCGTAGTTTCTTTGCTTACACTCTGTACAAGCCATTGTAATCTTAACTCTCATTTTCTGTACCTCCCGAATTACTTTTTTTATACTAATTGTGCTCATGCACAATTTTCGCCACTATAATTGTCACTAAATAAAATTATCACACTTTATTTTGATTGTCAACAACATTTTCAAACAGAATTAAACAAGGGGCTTTGCAGCCCCTTACTTACTTGCATTCGACATTTTATAAATTATTATTCGATAATTTTGATTACCGAACCAGCACCTACAGTTCTACCACCCTCACGGATTGAGAACTTTAAGCCTTCTTCGATAGCGATTGGAGCGATTAACTCGATAACCATTTCGATGTTATCGCCAGGCATTACCATTTCAACGCCTTCTGGTAAGTTAGCAGCACCTGTTACGTCAGTTGTTCTGAAGAAGAACTGTGGTCTGTAACCATTGAAGAATGGAGTATGACGTCCACCTTCTTCTTTTTTAAGTACGTAAACTTGCGCTTCGAACTTAGTATGTGGCTTTACTGAACCAGGCTTAGCAAGAACTTGACCTCTTTCGATGTCTGTTCTTTGAACACCTCTTAAAAGGATACCAACGTTATCGCCAGCTAAACCTTCATCAAGAAGCTTTCTGAACATCTCAACGCCTGTTACTACTACTTTTCTAGTCTCTTCATGAAGACCTACGATTTCTACTTCTTCAGATACCTTTACGATACCTCTTTCGATTCTACCTGTAGCTACTGTACCTCTACCTGTGATTGAGAATACGTCCTCAACTGGCATTAAGAAGTCTTTGTCTGTTTCTCTTGTTGGCTCTGGAACGTACTCATCAATGATTTCGAATAATTCTACGATCTTTTCAGCCCATTCTGCGTCGCCTTCTAATGCTTTAAGTGCAGAACCCATTACGATTGGAGTATCGTCGCCTGGGAAGTCATATTCAGAAAGTAATTCTCTTACTTCCATTTCTACTAATTCTAATAATTCTTCGTCGTCAACCATGTCACACTTGTTTAAGAATACTACGATGTATGGAACACCTACTTGACGAGATAAAAGGATATGCTCTCTTGTTTGTGGCATTGGACCATCTGCTGCAGATACAACAAGGATAGATCCGTCCATTTGAGCTGCTCCTGTGATCATGTTCTTAACGTAATCGGCATGACCTGGACAGTCTACGTGAGCGTAGTGTCTAGCTGGAGTTTGGTACTCAACGTGAGCTGTAGAGATAGTGATACCTCTTTCTCTTTCTTCTGGTGCCTTATCGATGTTTTCGAAATCTACTTTTTCACCGATTTGGTACTTGTCGTAAAGTACTTTTGTGATTGCTGCTGTTAAAGTAGTTTTACCGTGGTCAACGTGACCAATTGTTCCGATGTTTACATGCGGTTTACTTCTGTCAAATTTTTCTTTAGCCATTTTAAAGCCTCCTTAAAAAATTAAATTTCATTTTAGTTAAATTTTATCAAATCAAAACCTACTGTTTTGATTGAAATCGTTTGGAGCCCACAAGCGGATTCGAACCGCCGACCTCCGCCTTACCAAGGCGACACTCTAACCTCCTGAGCTACATGGGCAAATTACGCCCTAGACATTATTCAATTCCAAGTACTTTTCCAATTTACGTTTGACTCTTTGCAAAGCGTTATCAATAGATTTTACATGTCGATCCATGTCTTCTGCAATCTCCTGATAAGATTTACCTTGCAAATAATAATCAAGCACTTTCATTTCCAAGTCACTTAGAATCTCTCCGATTTTAGTTTCGATATTCTTCACTTCTTCCTGAGAAATGAACAACGCCTCTGGGTTTGTATTGCGCTTTCCGGAGAGTACATCCAGTAGTGTGCGTTCAGATTCTTCTTCAAAAATTGGACGGTTTAGGGAAATATACGAATTAAGAGGAATATGCTTTTGCCGTGTCGCTGTTTTAATCGCCGTAATAATCTGGCGTGTAATACAAAGCTCTGCAAAAGATTTAAAACAAGATATTTTAGCAGGTTGAAAATCACGAATGGCCTTAAACAAACCAATCATACCTTCCTGTATAATATCTTCGCGGTCCGCACCTATTAAAAAGTACGATCGCGCTTTTGCTCGAACAAAATTTTTATAACGCTTGATAAGAAACTCTTGTGCTCTCGCATCTCCAGTTCTAGCAATTGCTACAATTTCTTCCTCGTTTAGTTCATGATAAGGCGGTACATATGTGCTATTAGCCATTTCTAATTCCAAAGTCTACGCCCCCTACTTATGTCTTATTTTTTTAGAGAAAAACCTGCAATAATTATACCTTACTCTTTCTAGAAACGTCAAGAATTATAGCGTCTTGCAAGGCTATTTTTCAAGTATTTGTAAAAGACTTCATTTAATAAATCACTATGGTCTTTCTCTTTTTATCTATTCTTGTGTTTGTCTGACTACTTCATACATTAAAATAGATGCTGCGGCAGAAGCATTCAGAGAAGTTACGTTGCCACGCATCGGGATCTTCACAACAAAATCGCAACGTTCCTTGACCATTCTGCTGACACCCTTGCCTTCACTGCCGATTACAAGGCCAATCTTGCCTTTAAGGTCTGCTTCGAAATAGTTTCTGTCACCGTCCATATCGGCACCAACAATCCAGTATCCAAGCTCCTTTAATTCATCTATAGCGCGATTTAAGTTCGTCACTCTTGCAATCTTGACATACTCAGTTGCGCCTGCTGCTGTTTTGGCAACTACTGGCGTTACATGAACCGATCGTCTTTTAGGAATGACAACACCTGTCGCACCCGCTGCATCGGCAGTACGAATAATCGCACCTAAATTATGTGGATCTGTGATTTCATCACAAATAATGACAAGATTGTTCACCGATTCAAGGTCAACGATCTGATTCAACTCATAATACTCATGATCGGACACATAGGCGATAACGCCTTGATGATTGTCTGACTGTGCCACACTATTAATTTTATTTTTCCCTACATAAGAAATCATAATATTCTTAGCACTGGCCATTGAGATGATTTTTTTAATAGACCCTTCTCTACTACCATCCAATATTAATAATTTTGTTATTTCTCGCTCTGATTTCAGCGCTTCTATAACAGGATTTCTCCCTTCGATAATTTCACTCATTTATTCCACCTCTTGCTCAAGAAACTTCACTTTTTCTTCTTTGATGTAAACATCAGAAAAAGGAACCACCTTCAATAAATACTTTCTTAGTTTCGCCACGTAATACACGCCACCGTCTTGTTCACGTTCAATAATGGATATCAATTTTATTGAAAATACACCATTTTCATAAAGTCCACTACTGTACTCCTCTACTTGTTGCTGTTGAACCCACTCGTAAAATTCAACTTCACTGGCACTTGTAGTCTCTGTTAGCTTATACCCTTCTATCAGAGATTTACCAAATAAAATCATTCCCAAAATAATCGACAATATTAAAAGTGTCTTTTCTCTTTTGTTTAATTTCATTCTCTATTCCTCAATTAATTGAACTGCATGCATTACGATTTCTCTAACACGGTCCGTTTCACCCATCAAATAGAGATAGCCCAACAATGATTCAAAGCCTGTTGCGTATTTATAATCTCCGATATTGGCATTTTTAGGCGCCGTCAATGATTTTTGATTCCGTCCACGCTTTAGAACCATCCACTCTTCTTCTGTCAGTATCTCTTCCAATGACCGAGCAACTTTTGCCTGTGCACCTGCGTTAACAAAGCTCACAGTCTTTTTATTTAAAAGATTGACGCCGCGTTTCTCTACGTGAATAACATAAAGACGAACATACAATTCATAAACTACATCACCAATATAAGCAAGTTTTACAGGATTCATCATCCGCACTTGTTCTTCTGTCAAAGTACCACCACATAAACTGTTTAAAAATGCTTCCATTAATTCACCACTTTTCTATTTATCATAATGCCACTTTACACCTTCACGTGTATCTTTTAGTGTGATACCGCGTGCTTTTAGTTCATCTCTGATCTCGTCCGCACGACTATACTCTTTGTTCTTTTTGGCCATTTGTCTTTCTTCAATAAGCGCTTCGATTTCTGCATCAAGAGAATCCTGTTCTTTATTTAAAATTCCAAGAACATCTGTCAGTTCTTTCATTAGTGCTAAAGATGCTTCAACAGCTGATTTTGGTGATGCTGATGTTACTTCCACGTTTAGGAATTTAACCAATTCAAATATTGCTGAAATACCGTCCGCCGAGTTGAAGTCATCATCCATCGCCTCAACAAATTTTGTTTTATAACTTTCAAGGCCATTCATAAACTCACTGCTAGCAGTACCCTCTTCTGTTTTATCCAGCAAGAATTCCAAGTTTTCTTTTGCAGTATAAATTCTCTCCAAACCATTTTCGGCTGCAACGATTAACTCTCTGCTAAAGTTTACAGGATTACGATAATGTGCTGACAGCAAGAAGAATCTAACAACCTCTGCATCGTATTCTTCAAGTATATCTCTTACTGTAAAAAAGTTGTTTTTAGACTTCGACATTTTTTCATTGTTGATATTAATGTAACCATTATGCATCCAGTAATTTGAAAAGGAATGATCTGAATGACATTCACTTTGTGCAATTTCATTTTCGTGATGAGGGAAAATCAAATCTTGTCCGCCTGCGTGAATATCAATCGTTTCACCAAGATATTTCGTGCTCATTACAGAACATTCAATATGCCATCCCGGGCGACCTTCACCCCAAGGACTTTCCCAACTTGGTTCCCCTTCTTTTTTCTTTTTCCAAAGTGCAAAGTCTACAGGGTTTTTCTTGACTGTGTTTAACTCAACACGCGCACCAACTTCTAACTCTTCAATCTTCTGACCCGATAATTTACCATAATCGTTAAATGATTTTGCATCAAAATAAACATCACCATTCACTTCATAGGCGTGGCCTTTATTAATCAAGGTTTCTACAAATGCAATAATCTCAGGCATTGTTTCTGTTACTTTCGGATGAATATCCGCACGTGATATACCTAGTGCATCCGCATCCTTGAAATATTCTTCAATGTAACGTTCACTGATTTCCAAACTATCAACGCCTTCTTCATTGGCACGTCTGATGATTTTATCATCCACATCTGTAAAATTTTGTACATACGTCACTTTATATCCTCTATATTGCAAATATCTTCTAAATGCATCGAATATTAAAAACGGACGTGCGTTACCGATGTGAAAATAATTATATACTGTCGGACCACATACGTACATTTTCACCTCGCCTGGCGTAATTGGTGTAAACTCTTCTTTTTTTCCATTCATTGTGTTATATAATCTCATATGCGTCTCCTTTCTTAATCCATTATTTATTTGTTGTTCTTTATGAGTTAATTAGTGAATCCTGATGCTAAATGCATCTTGGATCTTGATGCAAGAATTGCGGAAGCGGTAATTTATCGCCAGGGGGCGATAACCGTTTATTTTTGCATCTTGGATCTTGATGCAAAAATTGCACTATTTAAAAAGACCCCTCTGCCTTCATACAAAGGCAGAGAGGTCCGCGATCCCACTTTGTTTAAATGTACATGTACATTTATCTCAATTACTGTAACGGCGCCAACCGTGTCCCCCTACTATTTTCAGGCAACAAGCTCATAGGTGCATTTCCGTAAATGTCCGTTGAATCATTCCACCAAGCTGATTCTCTCTAAAAACATCTTTTCACGTACTCTCCTACTCGTAGCTTCTCTTCGTTAACAAATTATAAAATAGGTTTCATGAATTGTCAATTTTTACTTAGCGTATACCGCAAGTCTCTTTAGAACAACTTCTTTACCTAAGATTGTCATCATTTGATTTAGGTCCGGTCCATGTAATTGACCAGTAATGGCAATTCTTGTCGGCATGAATAAGTTCTTGCCTTTGTTGCCAGTTTCTTTTTGTACTTCTTTTAAAGCCGCTTTTAAAGACGCTGAATCCAATGTCTCAAGTGCGTCTACTTTAGATGCAAATACACTTAACATTTCAGGTACATGATCCATTTCTACCATCTCTTTTGCTTCGTCATTTTCAGGTGTTACATCTTCAGCCATAAACAGTGCCATATGGTCTGTAACATCCATTAGACGATTAAAACGTTCACGCATCAAGTCAACGATCCCTGCAAACCATTCGCGCTTTGATTCAAGCTCTTCTGCAGTAAGTAGACCTGCTTCAACAACGAACGGCATACAGCCATCAACGATTCTATCTAAATCCGCTTCTTTGATGTAATGGTTGTTTACCCAGTTCAACTTATCCAAATCAAATACGCCACCTGATTTAGAAACTCTTTCAAATGAGAACTTCTCAATTAATTCCTCCATAGAGAAAATTTCTTGATTGTCTTCTGGACTCCATCCAACCAAAGCAACGTAATTAATAAGTGCTTCTGCCAAATACCCTTTTTTCTTGAAATCTTCAACAGCAACGTCTCCTTGACGCTTACTTAATTTCTTTTTGTCTTTATTTAAAATAACTGGTAAATGGACAAACGTCGGTGCTTCCCATCCGAATGCTTCGTATGCATATACATGTTTCGGCGTAGAAATTAACCATTCCTCACCGCGTACAACATGTGTGATGCCCATATGATGATCATCAACGATGACCGCTAAATGGTACGTCGGGAAACCATCTGTCTTAATTAACACTTGATCGTCAATTTCAGCAGTGTTTACTGTAACTGTCCCTCTAATCATATCATTAAAACTGATGTCCTTATTTTCTGGCATTCTAAGACGTACAACATGTGGTTCACCAGCAGCAACTCTCTTTTTAGCGTCTTCGTACGAAATACCACGACAGTGTCCATCGTACTTAGGTGTCTTATTAGCAGCTTTTTGTGCTTCTCTTACGTCCTCTAGTCTTTCTTTTGAACAGAAGCAGTAGTAAGCGTGACCAGACTCTAATAACTGATCTACATGCTTCTTGTAAATATCGTTTCTTTGAGATTGAATGTACGGACCGTATTCGCCAACTTCAACAACTTTTCCGTCTCTTAAAACTGGACCTTCTGAATGTGGCACACCCGCCCATTCCATTACATCAATCATGCCTTCCATGGCACCTTCAACAAAACGTGTTTGATCGGTATCTTCTACCCTTAAAAGGTAAGTACCGTTATTTTTTTGTGCGAATAAATAATTATATAATGCTGTTCTCAAGCCACCGATATGTACATATCCCGTTGGACTTGGTGCAAATCTAACTCTTACAGACATATGTTTCCCTCCAATTAACTTTCTTATCTTAATGATATTATCATATTCCTATGCAATTATAAAGACTTAACTTTAGATAGCTGAAATCCAGATGAAATTGCCGATGAGGGACATACAGGTTTGCAGTCACCACATCGGATGCATTCGCTGTGGTTAGCGTTTTTAAACATCTCTACATCCATCTTGCAAACATCACTACACCCATGACACTGTATGCATTTTTGGCTGTCTACTTGATATTGATAGAAACTCACTTTATTGAACAGTGCATAAATCGCTCCTAAAGGACATAAGACCTTGCAAAAGGGTCTATAAATCATCACACTTGCAACAACCACTAGCATCAACACTGTTAACTTCCAATAATAAAGCCACCCGATTGCTTGTTGCAATCCTTCATTCAGTAGCACCAAGGGTATACCTGCTTCCAGCGTGCCGGCAGGACATATGTATTTGCAGTAAGCTGGATCACCGATGCCAACTATATTCGTCACTAATAGAGGCAGTAGAACAACAAATACAACTAGCAATCCATACTTGACTGATTTCAACCACTTTGCCATCGTGTATTTCTTGCTTTTAATCTTATATAATAACTCCTGAAACCAGCCAAAAGGGCATAAAAAACCGCATATCCAGCGGCCAAAAAGCATACCAAAGACACCAAGGAGTCCAACGACATAAAGAGAATACCAGTACTTAGCGCTCCCTAGAACCGCCTGTAACGCTCCAATTGGACAGGAAGTCACCGCACCAGGACAGGAATAACAATTAAGCCCCGGATAACAAAAACTCTTCGAAGTCCCTTTATATATTTTTCCATCAACAAATCCTTTAATGTAACTATTTGTTGAAATTGTTGCCGTAGCTTGTACCCATACACGTTTTATATTAACCAATGCCAATACACTCCAGACATATACGAATTCCCTTTTCTAGAACAAGCCTCGCTTCATCTTGCAGATAACCGATAGCGACCATAGCAACAAAAACCACCAGAAGTCCCCATCTGAGCATTCGAACTGATTTCATCATCTCACTCCTATGTTTATAAAGAAAGAGTTGCCTAAACAACTCTTATGAACATCACTTATTTTCTTGCTTTTTCCATTACCATACCCATTTTACTCATCACGTGGTCATAGCTTCCTGGTCCGTGGGTCACAACGCACTGAGAACAATCTTTGATACCACTTTCCGTGTATTTATAATTGCCACCACATTCTTCTTTCAACATATATAGTGGACAATAACAAAACAGACAGTTAAATGTTGATTCATCTTTCACCTCATGACAAGGAAAAAACTCACATGTTTTGTGTTGTGTAAACTTATAGTTCTCGCTCATATTATAGTCTCCTCTTCTCATTTCATTGTCTTCTCTTCCCATTATAAAGAAAACATCAGATTATTCAACTCGTCCAATTTTGACCACTAGATATTCCAGTGCCATGGTTATTTTCTGTTCTTTTGAAAAGAAATTTTTTATCATATTAATGCCAAACTCTTTTTCCCGATCGAAATGACTGTTCTGGGCTCTCTTGTAGATTACTGAGGAAAACTTTTTAAAATCATATAATTTGAACCGTGTTAATCCATAGATCTTGCCTAAGTGTTCATAGGCAGCTATAACAAATTCCAAATAGGTCGTATTCCGATCCATATCCAGTCCTCGAATAAGTTCAGGTATGATTTCTTCAAACACACCTCTTGGTTGAGGTGGTGACCACAATCCTAGCAGTTCATATAATTTATCGATGTCGTCTTCTTTTAATTGAAAAAATTTCTCCATAAAAAAATGTGCTTCTGCTGTCATTTCGAAATAATAATAATCACCGGCAAGTTCTTTAAAAGCCCGCATCGTATCGTAATAGCCCAAGTCGATATTTTTGCGGGAATTCAACTGATCAAAATCCAGTGCTCGACCAAGAGGTTGACTCGGCCTGATTTCAATGACATTGATTCCCTCCCCATAATCGGGATGTTCTTCTTTTTTTGTTTTCAGATGTACCTCGATGATATCGGTATACCCTTTGTCGACCAACATGTTGGTCGGCAAATTATTATAATACATGCCATCCAAATAGTATTTGCCATGTAATTTTTCTCGTTTAAAAAATGGTAAATAAGCTGTCGCCAGCAGATAATCCTTTAATTGATTCTCTGGAATATCCTCTATAAAGAGCTCCAGCGCTTCAAGATCCGTAATAGATACGGTCACAAGCCCAAAATCCAAGCCACTTTCTCGTATTTTCTTTTCATTTAAAATGGAGTGAATTAAATCTTTTAGTGGTGAAATGTCCAGCCCGTCCAAATCGATAGTCTTCTTGACTTCTTCAAACAACTCCGCAAAAGAAACACTTTCAAAATCCACTTTTCTGATCTTATTATATATTTCATCACTGATGTTCAAGACATAGGATGCCTTCAGATTGTGCCAAAGTTCGTATAAAGCATCGTAATCATCTTGAACAATAGCCGCTCCGTTAAGTGCTCCGATGGAAGTTCCAACAACACCTTCAAGCTCAATGCCCAGTTCCCTCAAAGCTGTCCATACACCAAACTGATAAGCACCTTTTGCGCCGCCACCAGCCAATGCCAATCCGTATTTTTTCATATACAACACCCCTTTAATCTATTATCTCCAAAGAAAAATGACTTCTGACACCATTGTCAGTGTTCTCCACACCATAATGCCCCCCATGTCTTTCTAATATTTCTTTTGTAATCGCAAGTCCTAGACCGCTGCCTTTTTTATGATTGCCTTCTTCCTTATAAAAAACTTCCCACAAGGTCTCCAATTCTGATGCATTGATTTTTTCACCGGAATTTTCTACAGCAAAGGTAAACTGATGTCCAGCAATTATCCCATCAATATCAATAGTGCCACTGCTATGTTTTAAAGCATTTTCCATAAGGTTTCGCACGCCTTGTTTGATACGTTTTGAATCACCATGAATGATTGCTGATTCGGTTGGTAAAGCCGTGCTTAAAGTAATATTCTGCTGATCACATCGTTCTTTAAAAATGATACACTCTGATGCAACAAGTTCAACAACATCAAAATCAGCGAATTCAATTCGGAACTGTCCACTTCTTAACTGGCTTAAATCCAATAGACCGACAACCATTTCACTCATTCCATCCACTTCCTCAACCATGACACCTAAGTGTTCGCCCATCTCTTCCGATGAAATCAGTCCATCTTCCAACACTTCAATATAATTTTTCAAAACAGTCAACGGTGTTTGCAACTCATGGGATGCTTGTGCGACAAACTGAGTTCTTAAGCTATCCATGGTCTTTTCCTTATCCAGTTCTAACTTCAACTGTTCAATGGTCCGTTCCAACTCGGCAGACAATTGATTCAGACTATTACCCAGTTGGCCAATTTCATCCTGACGCAATTCCCTATAACGCCCACTGAAGTCAAGTGTTGTAATCTTTTCAGCCAAGTCATTTAATTCGATGACCGGTTTACTGAAATGCCGTGCCATAAATATACTGCCACTAACAGCAATTACAATACCTACAATGGCGACGTACAGCAAGAGTTGTTGAAACACCCATAATGCATCATCAATTTTTTCCATCGGGAATTGTATGTATAATATGGCGTCCGATGTTATGGTCTTTTTATAATAAACCATGCTTTTACCGGAACCTGTTATTGTTTCATAGAGTCGTTCCTCTGGAATATCTTTTTCTAAACTGATAGCTCCTCTTTCTTTTCCATACCCTTGACCACGCATCAAGCCCTGGCCATTTCCAGAATTCATTTGATAGGATGCGTACAATAGTTCATCATCCGACGAGTATAAAGCAACCGTTCCGCCTAATCTAAAGGCACTTTCGTCTATTGTTTCTATGGCTCTTTTAGTATCACCAGTCTCAATAAACAGTTCAAGTTTTTTAACTTCTTCATTTACCAATTGAAGCGTCTTCTGTTTATATACTTGTTCTGAGAACAAATTCCCGCCGACCATTGCAATTACAAGTACAACAACAACCAGTGTCACATTCCACCGAAACATTTTTGATGCAATCGACTTATTCATCACAGCACCTCGCTTGGTATCCAACACCTCGCACAGTTTCTATCTTAAAATCTGCATTTGCGATTTTTTTTCGAAGCCGTTTTATATGTGTATCCACGGTTCTAAAATCACCAAAATAGTCATACCCCCATATTCGATCAATGATCATTTCTCGTGTAAGTGCCCTATTAATGTTATTGGCAAAATAAAGCATCAAGTCATACTCAGTCGACGTTAGCTCAATCGGACTATGATCAAGCAATACACGATGGGATTTTGTATCTATTAAAGTATTTCCAAATACGAGTTGTTCCTTCACTGTTTGAAGTCCCGCTCTTTTTAACATAGCTTTAATGCGCACCATCAACTCTTTTATGCTAAAAGGTTTCGTCACATAGTCATCGACGCCGAGTTCAAAGCCAAAAAGTTTATCATTTTCCTCGCCACGAGCGGTCAGCATTATCACAGGTGTGACCTCATTCAACTGACGAATCGCCCTCAAACAACTCCAACCATCCATTATCGGCATCATCACATCCAATACCACTAGGTCAATCGCTTGGTTTTCAAACACAATCAGTGCTTCCTCGCCATTTGATGCGTCGATTCCAACATATCCTTCATTCTTTAAATACTTCATGATCATGGTCCTTATCCGACTTTCATCTTCAACCACTAAAATTGTAATATTATTCATTGGATCACCTCAATAGTCTCTACTAAACTACTTCTTCATAATATACCCAAAACCCTTGTAAAATATAACGTAAAAAGGCGTTTATTATGATTAATAAACGCCTCTCATCTACTACTCAGCTGTTTGCCATCTACCTCTTCCACCAAATCCAGAGCCATCTTTGGGACCATTTCCTCTTCTTTGGCCACTCATTGCACCGAATCCTTCACCACTCCCGATGTTAAGGTCCTGACCTAATTGTCTTGAAGTACCATCGCATGAGTCAAGATTATCTTTCATGGCTTCCATAAAGGCCTGACCTTCCGCTGCAGTTAATTTTCCCTCTTCAACAAGAGTATCAATCCAGTCTTGCTTTTGTGCTAACATATCCTCATGAAATGTTTCTAATTCTTCACCTTCAAGCTGAAGACCCATGCGCTGACCCCGTTGAAACTCAACTTCATCTGCAAAAGCAACTGTACCAAGTACCATCATCATCGCCAATACCACTACCATCATCTTTTTCATTTTCTTTTCCTCCTTAAGTTGTTTTTCTTGACTTAAGTTTAAGGGATAAATATGGCAGTTTTGTGACAATAACATGTTAATTGAAAAAATCCTCAGCCGCTTTTTTTAACGCTGTCAATTCCTCAGGGCGTCCTTCGAGTGGATAACGATCCGTCTCCGATATCTGAAAATGACCATCAAATGTCGCATGTAAATCTTTAAACACTAGATCCATTGTAATTTCAGATCCTATAAATTGTTTCTCATATTTACGCGCGCCACCAAGCGAAATCAAATACCCTTTTTTTCTTTGTCCTGTTTTATCCACAAAAGATTTTTTAAATGCAAAATCACAGGCAAATATCATTTGAATTCTATCGACCATAATTTTCATCAATGTGCTCACACTATTAAAATAAACTGGTGATGCAAATATCACTGCATCCGCTTTCTTAAATTGCTGATATAAGTGCGTCATATCATCGTCATAGACACACTCACCATAATGTTTTTCACAGTAACTGCACGCAGCACAAACCTTGATGTCTTTGCCCAGCAGATATACTTTCTCTATTTCAGCATCTTCCGGCAGCCCTGATAGGAACGTATCAAGTGCCAATTCCGTGTTCCTTCCCTTTCGATGGCTACCCATAATTGCAAGTATCTTCACCTCTGTCACCTCTATCATCTTACAGTTTTATAACAACTTCATCATACCATATACAAGTATAAAAAAAAGGTCTATACTATAATAATGATTACAGCAAGGAGAGCATCATGAAGCAGAATAACAATAGTTTAATACAAGGAAATATATTAAAAGCTCTTGTAAAAATGGCCCTTCCAATAATGGGAACTTCCTTCTTACAAATGGCTTACAACCTAACAGATATGATATGGATTGGCCGTGTCGGCAGTGACGCTGTTGCCGCTGTCGGAACTGCAGGTTTCTATATGTGGCTCAGTTTTTCGCTTATTATCATTTCCAAAACCGGTGCTGAAGTTCTTGTGGCACAAGGAATTGGTCGCGAGCGGTTTAAAGATGCAAGGAACGCAGCAAGAAGCGCTTTACAGCTTAACTTCTTGATGGCGTTTATATACGGTATACTGATTCTTGCATTCAAGGATCCATTAATAAGGTTCTTCAACATTCCAGATCCAGCAGTTAACAACATGGCCATCTCTTATTTATCCATTATAGGCTATGGAACAATATTTATGTTTAGCCCACCTGTTTTCTCAGCTATATTTAATGGGTCTGGGGATAGCAAGACACCGTTTCGAATTAATACTGTTGGACTTATTGCCAATATGATTTTAGACCCCCTATTAATCTTTGGATTTGGCCCTATTCCAGCAATGGGTGTCAACGGGGCTGCTATTGCAACAATAGCTTCTCAAGCAATCGTAACCATCGTGTTTTTAATTGAGTTACAAACAAATAAAACGCCATTTGGACACGTAAATTTCTTAAGAAAGCCAAACACAAAACATGTAAAACGCATTATAAAGATTGGACTGCCAACTGCACTTAATAGTGCCATGTTCACTTTCTTCTCCATGGTGATCGCTCGTATTATAGCCCAGTGGGGACCACTACCAATTGCCGTTCAAAAGGTCGGCTCTCAGATAGAGTCTATTTCTTGGATGACTGCCAGCGGATTTTCCGTTGCCATTAGCGCCTTCTTTGGTCAAAACTTTGGCGCTGGTAACTGGGATCGTTTATGGAAAGGCTATTTTACATCCTTTAAGATCGCTTTGGTACTAGGGATATTCAATACCTTGCTATTAGTATTGGCGGCAGGACCTATTTTTTCCATCTTCATACCAGAAGCAGAAGCCATACGTTTGGGCGTGGACTATCTGCAAATACTTGGCCTATCACAACTATTTATGTGTATAGAGATTACAACAGCTGGTGCCTTTAACGGACTCGGAAAAACAATGCCACCTTCTATTGTCAGCATCGTGTTTAACGCCATGAGAATCCCAATGGCACTCTACCTCTCTCAACCACATATCTTGGGCTTAAACGGAGTTTGGTGGAGCATCACTATCAGTAGTGTATTCAAGGGCGTAATCCTTGTTATCTGGTATCACTTCCACATAAGAACATATCCTGAGATTCAATTATATAAAAGTCAAAATTCATAAAAAACGGCAATGATCAGTATATTTACAACTGTCCATTGCCGTTTCTTATTGATAAATCACTACCGTTTCTATGCTAGTATACTCCTGATCAACGCTCCTACTCCCCATGCATTCGTGTAGGTTTCCTGGTTATCCCTTTGGCAAGTTCGCCAAGCAATAACGTATTCAACATCTTCTTTTCCATCTGCATGTCTCCTTATGCACATAATCGACCACTATTATATAGTGCACGTTCTGTGCAATGAGTGGTATGGATTGTATAATTTTGCCTTCTGTCGAATAGTGATGACACAAAAAAGAGACGTTATACAACGCCTCTTCATAATAATACTTATTTACCTAGTACGCTCTTGCTACATATACCATGTGCTTGGCGTCTTTACCACAGAAGTGACACTTATCGCTAAGCTCTTCTTGAACAAATGGAATACATCTAATTGTTGCACCTGTATCTTCTTTGATCTTCGCTTCACATTCAGCGTCGCCACACCACATACCTTTTGCAAAGCCTGGGTTTTCTTTTTGCTTCACTTTGAAGTCATCATAACTTTCAATAGCGTAAGTCTTTTCATCTCTTTCAGTTCTTGCTCTTTCAAGCATGTCCGCTTGCATTGTCACAAGCATTTCTTGAATTGTTTCTGCAAAATTATCAAGTGAGATTTGAATCTTTTCTAGTGTATCTCTTCTTACAACGACCGCTTGATTATTTTCAATATCTCTTGGTCCGATTTCTACTCTTAAAGGCATACCCTTCATTTCGTATTGGTTGAATTTCCAACCTGGTGAGTAGTTTGCATCGTCATCGATGTCAACACGAACGTCAGCGTTTTGAAGTGCTGCTTTTAATTCGTATGCTTTATCTAATACGCCCTCTTTCTTTTGAGCGATTGGAATAATCATTACTTGTGTTGGTGCAATCTTTGGAGGAAGTACAAGTCCTCTGTTATCACTATGAACCATGATTAGGCCACCGATAAGTCTTGTCGATACACCCCAAGATGTATGGAATGGGAATTCTTGTTCGCCATTTCTACCTTGGTATGAAATATCAAATGCTTTTGTAAAGTGTTGGCCTAAGTTATGCGAAGTACCTGACTGTAAGGCTTTACCATCATGCATCAATGCTTCGATTGTATACGTTTGGTGAGCCCCAGCAAACTTTTCACTTTCACTCTTAAGACCGTCTACAACAGGAATCGCTAATAATTCTTCACACATTTGCTTGTAGATACCTAACATTTGTAATGTTTCTGCTTGTGCTTCTTCAGCAGTTTCATGTAATGTATGACCTTCTTGCCATAAGAATTCAGAAGTTCTTAAGAATGGTCTCGTTGCCTTTTCCCATCTTACTACTGAACACCATTGGTTGTATAGGTATGGTAATTCTCTGTATGATCTTAACCACTTAGAGTACATTGCACAAATGATTGTTTCTGATGTTGGACGTACACAAAGTCTTTCTTCAAGCTTTTGCGACCCACCATGCGTTACCCAAGCAACTTCTGGTGCGAATCCTTCAACATGTTCTTTTTCCTTGTTTAAAAGACTTTCTGGAATTAATAATGGGAAATATACATTCTTATGTCCAGTTGCCTTGAATCTTGCATCTAAATCTTGTTGGATTGCTTCCCAAAGTGCGTAACCGTATGGCTTGATTACCATGAATCCCTTTACAGGTGAGTAATCCACTAAATCCGTCTTTAAGATAACATCTGTATACCACTGTGGAAAGTCATCTTCCATTTTCGTAATTTCTTTTACAAATTGCTCATTGTTTTTCTTTGCCATTGTTAGAACCTCCTATTTAATTTGTTCATCTTCTTTGTACCCCAATTTTTCTTTTAATAATATCTATTTTTGAGACCGCTTTGCACCTGACAATATCTTTCACTGTACAAAAAACTAAAAAAACCTTTCATCTCTAAATGTATTAGAGGCGAAAGGTCGCGGTACCACTCTATTTAGTCGCTAAGGTGCAACTATCTTATGTAAACGATATCGGGTTAAGCCGTGTGGTTTTCACCACATTCTCAGGGGTAGGTTCTGATCATCTATAGTTTGAAAGCCTCTCAGTCGGTGGACTCTCTTCTCTGTAAAACATCAATGGTCGTACTATTTCCCATCTACGAATTGGGTTTTTTAATTACTTCCTAATATATAGAAGAATTATTTGTTTGTCAATAAAGATTTTTTAATTTTTCTGTAACAAGGCCACCGCTTGGGCTGATATACCCAGCTGACGTCCTTCAAAATTCAACTTCTCTGTTGTTGTTGCCTTAACGTTTACAGCATCTTCATCAATAGCCAGCGCCTTTGCTAAAATCGTTCTCATTCCAGGAATATGAGGAGCTAACTTCGGTTGTTGTGCAACGATTACGCTGTCGATATTCACGACAGAATAGCCTTTTGATGTCAACATCTCCATTACGCGTTCAAGAAGAATAATACTCGAAATGCCCTTAAATTCTGCCGACGTGTCAGGAAAGGCCTTCCCGATATCGCCAAGACCCGCTGCTCCAAGGAGCGCATCCATAATGGCATGGGTCAACACATCTGCATCAGAATGTCCTAACAATCCCAATGTATGTGGAATATCCACGCCACCGAGGATCAACTTTCTATCTTCTACTAGACGGTGTACGTCATAGCCTATACCAATTCTCATATTGCCTCCTAAAATAGTTTTAAAAATGTTTCTGCAATTAATAAATCTTCAGGCGTCGTTACCTTGATATTCCAGTAATTGCCTGGAAGTACTTTTATATGACCACCCTCGCGTTCGATCAAGCTACAGTCATCGGTTCCAAGGAATCCTACCGAAATAGCATTTTCGTGGGCCTTTATCAACCTCTCTTTATTAAACAACTGAGGTGTCTGTACTGCGTGTAAGGTACTTCTATCAATAGTCACAAATCCTGTGTCCGTCTCTTGTTTAATGGTGTCTTTTAGCGGAACACCAAAAAAAGCGCCATCCACTCCTGATTCTGACTCCAACTGACTCAAAAATGCTTCCATGTGGCTTAACATCTCTTTGGTGACAAATAGACGAGCCCCATCATGGATAACAACCTTTGTCAGCGTCTCACGGATCGCCTTTAACCCATTATATACGGACTGCTGTCTGTTATCGCCACCGATGACATAGGTGATTTCAAAAGGTAACTGTAAAGAGGCGATCAAAGCCTCCATCGATTCTCTCTCATCAGGATGATGGAGTAAAATCACTTGACCGATATCCTTTAGACCTCTAAACCGTTCAAGGGTATGGGCAAGAATCGCCTTTCCTTTTAATTCAATAAATTGTTTATTCATATGAGCACCCATACGACTGCCTTGTCCAGCAGCCGCTATGATTAATGCTGTATTTTGCATGTGTTAATCTCTCTTTCGCTTTTTAGAAAGCAATCGTCCTGTATCAATTATTTCTGAAGCAGGTGGTTTAACCGCCGATACTTCCTCTTTATTCATTGCTGTAGGCACTACTTGTGCTTCTTTTTCAGACATTTTTTTAATCGACTGCTTCTTACTCATTATACGCTGAATTGGATCAAATCTCAATTTCCTAAATCCAATATCGACTACAAACAGAATAAGTGCCAACACAACTGCCCAGTCACCATATGATTTTTCAGCAGAAGTTCTTTCTTGAATCTCTGTAAACACTTCGCTCGATAGCGTTATCTTTTGCGATGCCAATGCATCCGCATACCCCTTTAGGATTGAGCGTTCATTGGTCAAGTCATATTCTTTCGAATAATTGACAGCAATAGGAACCTGTTGCACCAACTGATTTGTTCCTTTGTCCAGTACCCTCAGGAATAAAAAGCCTTCCTCTGGAATTACTAAATCCCCTTCAAAATAGCCGTCGCTATACTGATCTGTATCAATTATACTTACGTCTCCAGACGCTGTCATGACTGAAAATTCAAGTGCCTTGTCTTCTTTGGACACACCACTTAATTGCAATTGATTATTAATCATTGACGTATCTAACTGCAATGACTTGTAATCCTGGCTTGAAAGAACCTCTGATGGCATATCCGTCAACAACTGAATGCCTTGAGATTGTCCATAATAAGCTTGCACCCAACTGTTTACATCAGATGTCCACGCCATAGTTTTTCCAAGGCCATACTGCCAAGTCGCCAACAAGGGTTCCTCTTCAACTGATAATAGTAACTCAGCTTGGGGCTTAATGGTTGTCCCTACATACCCATATAGTAGCGGGACTTGTAAGACTTGAGACAGCATTGGATGATGACTGTTTTTTTCAGGTACAAAATTCCCTTCCTTTATAAATTCATCCATTGCCAAGCGGGTTTCTTTTGTAAATATTTCCGGTATTCTTCTGTAATCTAATACCTGATAGAATCGTCCATTTCCATACTCTGCAATACGTTTCATCGTCGATGAATCCGCATCCTCACCAATAGTGATTGTAGAAATAGAAACATTCGGATAGTTCTGAATCAACGCATCGTAACCGCGGCGCTCCCCTTGGCCATCAGAGACTAGAAGCAAATGTTTACCTTTTAGAGCACTCTCATCAAGCATCTTTAGACCACCTTCTAAAGCTGGTAATATAGACGTCCCACCATCTGCTTTTACGCCTGCGACTTTCTTTGCCATGTCTTCTATCTCGGTAACCGCTGACAGAGGAAATACTTCGTAGGGTTGGTTATCAAAAGCAATCAACCCCAATTGATCTTTGACAGACAGTGTTTTTGCCACTCGAATAACGGCTTCTTTTGCCATTTGCATTTTGCTTGGTCCATGGTCGCCACCAGACATACTGCCTGATTTATCAACAACAACCATCATTGCTAGGTCATAGCGTTCGCCATCTACTTTTAATGCCATATTAACGGGAAGAAGTTGCTCTAAAACCGTTTCCTCATAACCACCAACAGCATAACTTTCACTACCACCTACAACCAGTAGGCCACCACCTAATTCCTTTACATACAACTCCAATGACGCTAGAAAATTCAACGTCACTTCTTCAATACTTGTATTCACTAATATTACGGCATCATATGCTGCCAGGGCTTCTAAAGTATAATCGGCATCTGTCTGATTATAATGAGTTATTTGAAATCCCTGCTGGGTTAATAACTGCTTATAGGTATCCCCCTCATTTTTAGGGTCAACCATGAGAAGAACTGGTGGTCCTTCCACTTCAATAATGTTATGCCACCTATTATTTTGCTCAACAGCGTCGTTAGCAGCTTCGATTTGAGCAACGTATTGATGCCCCCCTGTGGATACCAGTTGATCTTCAAATACAAATCTTTGTACACCTGGCTTTAGGTCAATAGTCTTTTGAACAACGATTTGATCATCATTGTAAATTGACAGTACTGCCGATGTTTGTTGCTGTGCATAAACACTTACGGCAACAGGAAATCTCTCCCCTTTTCTTATATTTTTAGGCATTTCTACCGATACAATTTGAGTATCAGGGACGTCTTTTTCAATTGGCTGATAATGCTTAAACTCAATGGTCTCTATCGATGTCTCCAGTAGACGACTTAGCAAATCACCCGATGTTTCCTCAAAGTCTGAAACCAATACAATACGCTTATTCTTGTCTTGATCCAACCTGTTAATCGCAAATACAAGGGCTTCTTCCAAATTGGTACCGCGCTTATCAATAACACTTTGTGGCTTATAGATAAATTGATCATTTGTCATAAGCTGTTCAATGCCATAACCTTCTCCGAAGCTAATTATTTCGACATAGTCATTCTCAGTTTTTTCCCCTAGACTTTCATTAATGAACTCAGTAATTTCTTTACTTTGAACCGTCATACTATCAGATTGATCAATCAACAGAATCGTGTGACTTTCTATTGTTTCAGCAATAAAACTAATCCCAGCTAATCCAATAACCAATAATGAAAATACCAGCATTCGTAGCCCTGTATAGAAATGCCTCTTCTCTTTCCCAACTTTTCGCGGTACCCATAGAAAAAAAAGATTCCCGAGTAATAACCACAATACTATTGGTGTTTCAAAATTAATACCCATGATTGTACACCCACCATTCAACAAACAGTATCATCAATAACAACACTGCAAATACTCCTTTGAAATCTTTATGCCCAATAGCATTTTCACTGAGTACATTAATTGCTGTCCCTTCTGCACCAACTACTGTCTTTGATTCTTTTCTTGACACATTAAAAGCAATCCAACTTTGCTTTACATTTTTTTGTCCATCATTTTCTTCTAACATATAAAATCCACTTCTATCAACAGCAATATCAAAAGCATAGGACGCTTCCAACACCCTTTCTACGCCCTCATTATCTAGAAGAATTCGCTCCCTTGCTCTCGGATCTCCTACAATAGAGAAACCCTCTCCAACAACACCATCTCCAGTTTTATGGGTTAAATTACCCAGCAAATAAGTGGTTGCGTTATGGATAAAAACAGGGAAACCAATACGTATTGGAAAATCCGACGCTAATAAGTCAAATCCAACAACTACTGTCGGGTGGTCTCCCAAAGTGCCCTTTGCAACAACAGTCTGACCATCAATAGTCATTATCTCTTTTCCGATTGGTGATACCAGACTCCGAACTTCTCGAATATTGAAGTCTAATGGTACATGACGCCATAGCGGGTCGACACTGTCAAATTCTATAGTCCCCTCGGAATAAACCTTACCTAGTTTTAAGAAAGATTGATCCTTAGGTGGATTAATCAGCAACAGACTCCCTGAAGCTGGTAGTTCCTCTGGTAAGAGCCCATTATAAACATATAAATCGTAAGGCTGATCTACTTCTGATGCCTCTGTTTTATATATTTCAAGACTTGGTAATATGGTCAATGCCTCTTCTAAAAAGCGATTGGAATGACCAAGAAGCAGGACTTTTCTTGGACGATTTTCTGTAACCGATATGAAATACGTATTGTCCAATACGTAATCATCTTCTACTTTAAATTCAATTCTATAAGCATCATAATATCCATCAATTTCACTGGAAACATTAACGACTTCCTTTGATGCCAGACCAAGTTCTTCTATTTTTAACAATTGATCATTTCCGTAAATCATCAATTCACCACTGAGCGCCATGTCACTGTGATTTTCCAGAATTGTCTTTATGAAATCTTTCGACTCTCCACGTCTCTGGCTAGATTTAAGAATTGTTACACGATTTTCTCCCTTTGAGTTTATGTTATACTGCACCGAAGTCGACGCCACAGCAATTTCATCGGTAAACATAAATACTTCAGAACGTTCTGCCGACTGCTCATACCCTTTTATAAATCCTTCTAGACTTTTTACATCCATCCTTGCTTCACTTTGTGTAATTCTATTGATCCCTTGAATCCCTTGATCAATTTGTGTGCCTTTATAAACTGTTTTAATCTCATTTGCTACTTCAAATATCGAAATACTTGGTTGTCCTTTTAAACCTTTCAATAACTCAGTCGCTGCCTCTTTTGAAACTTCAAGCCGACTCCCCTCTTCTGTAAGAGTTGCCATTGAGGCTGACTGATCAATTAGAATAACAACATCCTGACTTTCAACTACCATTTGGTTAAAATAGGGACCCATCAAAAATAAAGCACCACAAATAACGGCTGCCATTTGAAGATAAAACAACCAATTTCTAATTAAACGCTTATCAAGGCGCTCAATTTCCATCGTATCTAGTGTCTTTTTCCATAAGAAATTACTTGGTACCACCTTCTTGTCACTTCGTGGACGAAGCATATACAAAGCGATAATCGGTAATGTCAGTAAAAGCGCTAGACTACTTATCGGGCTAAAAAATCCCATCTCATCACCTCAATATATTATGCACTAACAGTTTTTGCAGCACATGTTTTTCTTCATCTGAATCTACATTCAACACGACATGACGATGTCCAGCACCAGTTAATAGATGCTGAATCCTGTCTTGATGAGACTTCAGTGCCTCATGATAAGACTCCATCATCCTTTTGGTACAATGGACTTCTACCAGAGCGCCTGATTCCACATCTTCCAACTCTAACATCCCCTCATACTCAGGATCCATCGTTTCATCGGATAATACCTGCAATGCGAGTACATGTTGCTTCATCATTCTAAAATGCTGATGCACACCTTCAAAATTCTCAAATAGAAGGTCACTGATCCAAACCGTAATGCCTTTTGTAAAAGAGGTTTCCTTTGCTAGTGTCTCAAAATTTATTTCTGAAACCCACTCTATCTTATCCAATGTTTGCTGAACTCTATAATACTGACTCAATCCTTTTATATATTCCGTCTCCACAAATATAGACTCATGTCCTTGAGTGATTATACGCACAGAATCCCCTGCTGCTAAGGCAACGTAAGAAATAATCAGCACAAGTTCTTCCGATAGCTTGCGTTTTTTTTCCAACAAGCCCATTGAAGCGGAATGGTCGAGTACAATAGTGATTCTCGCCTCCCGTTCTTCTTCATATAGTTTCACGTAGTACTGATCTGTTCTTGCATAAGCATTCCAATCAATGAGGCGAATATCATCACCTGGGTTATAGGGCCTGAAATCCGAAAACTCCTGGGACTGTCCCTTCTGACGAGATTTTCGCTCTCCCTCATAATTACTTAAGAATCCTTCTGCGCCATCTATCTTATACTGCATAAGCTGTTGCAATACTGCCTTGTTTAACATCGTCGACACCTACACTTCAATTTCATCAAGAATCATTTCAACAATTTTATCTGGCGAATAGCCTTGACTAATCCCTTCAAAATTCAGTTTGATGCGATGTCTCAACACATCTTTTGCCAAAACTTGAATATCCTCAAACGCAACATTTCCTCTACCTCTAAAAGCTGCCCTTACCTTGGCTGCACCAATAAGCCCCTGAGCACCACGCGGACTTGATCCATAATTTAGATATTTCTTAGCCGTCTTTGTTCCATGTTCCGAATGACCATGGGTACCCATGATAATTTTAAGGCCATAATCCCTTACCTCATCAGAAATCGGTACACAGCTACATAAGGCTCTTATTTCCAGAACTTTCTCAGCTGTTAGTACGGGTTCGACTTCAACGGTCTTACCTTCTGTTGTCATTTCAATAATTTTGGACAAGGCATCAAACTTAGGATATTCAACAATTGTTTTAAATAGAAATCTATCTAATTGTGCTTCTGGAAGGGGATAGGTTCCCTCCATTTCAATGGGATTTTGTGTCGCCATAACGAAATAAGGCTGGTCTAATTGAAAGGTTTCTGTTCCAATCGAAATTTGCCGTTCTTGCATTGCCTGCAGTAACGCCGACTGTGTTTTAGGCGTTGCACGATTGATTTCATCCGCTAGTAACAAATTAGTAAACGCCGGTCCCTTTTGAAACTCGAAAGTCCTTTGTCCATGAGCATCCGTTTGTATTAAATGTGTTCCCACAATATCTGTAGGCATTAAATCTGGCGTAAACTGAATTCTTGAAAAGTCTAAATCCAAGGCCTGACCCACTGACTTTATTAATTCTGTCTTTCCTAGTCCAGGGACACTTTCAAGAAGGACATTACCACCTGCAAATAATGCAATCAACACTTTTTCTACAACTTCATCTTGTCCTATAATCCTCTTACATATTTCGGTTTTAACTTGATCAAGCGAGTTGACCAACTGTTCAATTTCTTTTGACATAATGCCTCCATTATTGGTTAATCTTTATAAAATAATCTTTTACTACAGTCTCCATTCCTGCCGGAATATCACCTTGTGATAAATCTCTGAGTGCTTGTTTCTCATAAAGCGCCATCACTTCACGATACTCTTTCTTCTCACCAAATTCGCCATTCAGCGTCAATACTTCGATTCGTGTTACATCCGTTTCATCGCCCTGACTCAATTGAAAATCACCTTCCGAAGTCAAAATTCTAGGATCTACAAACAAGACTTCCTCCGGTGCTGTTCCTGCACCAAGTCCACGGCCATTACCACCTTGTCCATTGCCATTCTGGCCATTGGACGCACCAGCGCTATTGCCTGAGCTTCCATGATTATGGGTTGAAGGAGAGGTACACTCTCCAGTTGTACTATTTCACGTCCCATTTCCAGAGTCACCATCCGATTGACTTTGGCTATTTTGTGATGATGAATTGCCTTGTTGGGCATCTGACGACTGCTGTCCAGCGGAGTTTTGTTGTTCATCACCATTCCCCTGATTACCATCACCGGATTGACTTCCTTCAGCTGATGTCCCATTACTTTCAGCAACGTCCCCCTCCGACATAGAACCAGCGTTCATAGAGCTTTGTCCTAACGTCGCGAGAAGGGAACTGCTTTCCTCATTCAATGCAATCTCTTTCATCCCCTCTAAAGACTCTTTAACAGCATCAGGCAACCCTTCAGCTGACAAGGCTTCTTCAACAGAACTTTCCAATTTAAACATATTCTCTTCTATTAAACTTCGATCTTGTTGACGAAGTCCATCTTTAATGGTCTCTAAATACTCTTCTGAAGACGCCTCAAGCATAGCCATTTCTTCTGGATCCAATACACTTTCCTTTAGTTTCTCTAATAAAGCCTCTTCCTCTGTCTCCAAGGCCTGGATTTCTTCAGCAATTCTTTCTGCTTCCCGGGAAATATCTGTTTCCATATAATTTAATGCTATTACACCACTCATTAAAAGTATCGTTATCATCAGTAAATACTTATTCGGTTTTAATGAAATCATTTTATAACGTGAGTCGTTCTCCAAACATTTCGTTAAGTCTTCTTCCAAGTACGAACAAAATGGATTTTCTTTCCCCTTATAAGCTAAGTAGGTTGCAACGCGATTCTCAAATCCCAAGGCATCAATTTCTTCATTCAACACTTTACGACTCGGACGATATAACCATGTCACAATAGTTGACCCTATAAGCGTCACGGCTGTAACACCGATTAGCCATTGTTGCACCCCGTTAAAGAGCCATAACTTTGAAACACCAAGCAATAGACACGCCATCGCTAACAGTCCACTCATCGTAAGAAGGCCTATTTTTAATAAATAGGCCACGTAAAATCGCTTGTAATAAGGCTTTAATAATTTTTCTACACACATCTGCTACACCACTTTTCCAGTTACCTTTTTCACTTTTTTTATCGGATTTATCCGTTTGGCCGCTAACAATACACACGCCGCTGATAGTCCTAATTGAATACCTAAAGTAATCATTAAATTCACTAGTGTACCGGTATTCCCCGAACCAAAATTCAAGAAACTTATGCCCAGCCCTAGATTTAAATCCATCAAAATACTTAAGGGTGCAAATGGATGTAAGTACATCAGCATATAGGCCATATTGCCAGAAGCACTTGAATAATAATCTAATATCATATAAGCAGCGCCCGTAAGCATCATAACACCAACCGTTAAAAATAACAGAATGCCATAAGTAATGGCAGTAGCTGCTGTAGTCCTCTTAAATACCGTCGACATTAATATACCAATGCTCCCCATCAATAGAGAACTCATCATGCAGACACAAATAAATAAAAAGAGATCCACAATGCCAATACCACCAAACAAGTAAATAATTGAAAATACAGGGATTGATGCAACAATCAACATAAATACTTTATAAAGACCTGCAAGTAATTTTCCAAGAATAATTGAGCGCGTTGATAACCGTGTCGCTAGCAAGACATCAAATGTACTACGTTGTTTTTCCCCAGAAATAGCCGCCGTCGTCATTGACGGTGAAACAAATAAAACAAGAAATAATTGTAAATAGGCCATTCCAACAAATAAATCTCTTACAAATCCCGGTTCTACACCTGGATTATAGTTATCCAATCCCTGTGCCCAAAAGGTAAACGCCATGATAGAAAGAAGAATTGCTACATAAATAGTAACAAGTATAGGCGTCTTCCAAGTTCTTGTTGAAATTTTTATTTCCTTTTTCAATACAGGATTAAGCATTTTCTTCACCTCCTGTTAATTCCATAAATAAGCTTTCAAGATTATTTTCAGTTTTTCTAAAAGAAGTAATCATTGCACCTCTCTCTACAAAACTCTTTAATAACATGGCCGAAGTTTGATCATTCCCCTTCAATAATATATCCATTGTTCGATCCGTATGCTGAACCAATTTTAAATCTGGAACTGTCTTCGCATATTTAAGCAAATCAAATTCCGTAGGCATAAATTCGATTTTTATCGGCGATGCTCCAAATACGCGGTCGTTAATTTCTTCGACTGTGCCCTTTTGAATGATTTTCCCTTTGTTAATGATGCCTATGGTTGAACATAATTCCGCTAGTTCAGGCAAAATATGCGAACTGATAATAACCGTTTTACCCATGTGTTTAAGCTCTTTTAAAATATCCTTCATCTGAACACGGGCCCTAGGATCAAGTCCTGATGCCGGTTCATCCAACAATAAAATCTTTGGATTGTGAACTAAGGCTCTCGCCAAGCATAAACGTTGCTTCATCCCTCTACTGAGTCCATCGACCATTTCATGCTTTTTCTCAGTTAGTTCAACAAGTTCTAATAACTCATCAATTGTTTTTTCCAGTTGATGCTTCTCAATTTGTGCGACGTCACCGAAGAAAGATAAATATTCATATGCCGTCAGGTTGTCATAAACACCAAAGAAATCTGGCATATAGCCAATTGAAGAGCGAATACCTTTGATATCACTATAGATACTCTTGTCATCAATCATTACTTGACCTGAATCGGGCATAAGTAATGTGGAAATCACTTTTAAAGTCGTCGTCTTTCCTGCACCATTAGGCCCAACAAAACCAAAAATTTCGCCTTCGCCAATCGATAAATCTAGATGGTCTACTGCTATATTTTTACCATATTGTTTATATAGATTTTGAATCTTAATCATTTTGGACCACCCCTTTCGCTGTTAACATCGGTCCAAAGAACATGTCTCCGCCGTTATTTACTAAATTTACTTGAATCAAGTTTAAGTCTGATATATACTTCTTTTCAACAGTCAGTTCTGATATTACATCATCATGAGTCAGACTATCCCATGTTTCATTCTCATAATTGTATAGTTTATACTCAAGCCCATTGCGGTCGTCTAATTTGATCTTAGTTTCTTCTTCAATTAACCACTCAGGCAATTCATAATCAAACCGTACTTCACCATATCCATAGAAACTATGATCGTAATGGTCATAAAAAGTTTCCCCTTGCATATTGATTTCAGGTACAATTGCGCCTGGTGGTAACGTAACAACGCCACTTGTCGGTTTCGTTATTTCTAAACGATCTACCCAAAAGCTTTTTCCTGTCACTTGAATTTCATCGTCATTTATCTCAATTACTTGAGTTGTGTCATCCTCAACCCATCCAAAGACCATTAATGATGATGCTTGACCCAATCGTCCTTGTTGATTACTGTCAAAAAATGCTTCTACAATACGATTTTTCGCATACATATCATCAATTGATTGAATTGAACCATATTGACTATAGAAATCATACACATCCCACCGGTGACCAGTTGAATCAAACGCAGAGTCCGTTGTTTCCACACGCACTGACTCATGTGCTTCAATACGTTCAATGTAATTTGTTGTCTCATTGATTAACACCACAACGTCGACTAGAGGTCGATCGAATGGATTTGTCACTTCAATCACCGAGTTTTCTTCCCCTAGCATAATGTGCTGAGATTCATTTAATAAGGACACTTTGTTCTCTAACATCATATTTACAAATTGAAACTTTTTGATGTCTTTAAAAACTACATGTTCCTTATCATCAAAGTAATACATTTTATCTCGTGGTTGATCTCCATATTCAAGAGTGCCACTCCAACGAATTGTACTGTCCGTCGGCGCTACATCCACATCTCCAATACCTGAATGTTTAATTCCTAAGAAGGAAGTGGTATGGGATAAATCACCACGCTGATCAATAATCGTCATTCCGTTAACTATCGACTTATTAAAATCAATCCCTTGCCCAACGACAAAGATGACGATGGTTGCCGCAATCGATAAGCCACTTACCATACGCCAGTAAAGAGTTGATTTGCCTCGTTTTCTAATAATAAAGTAACCTACCGGTCCAACCAAAAGAACGTATCCGAACACAATGGTCATGATGGCACGAACAGAGGGCATACTCTCCTTTGGCACGCGATTCAATATATGACGCAACTGTCTAAATTGATCATAATCAATGGCCATATTATAACCACTTTGAACAACTTCTTTCTGTATAACACTTTCAATGACATTGTCACTACCAGATGTTTCAACAATCTTTTTCCCACTTAACGAGTAAGTACAAATAAGAAGTTGACCATTTCCAATCTTCTTCTTATAGAATCCATCTGATTCTGGCACCGGATCAAAATCAGGCGCTGAAAACTCAATCTGTTTAATGCCTGATAACGCACCTTCTGATTTGACTATCAAAGGATAATTCGATTTAAGATCAAAAGCTTCGGCCAAAGTTTTTTGAGTGCCAAATTGCTCACCGGTACTTAATAGCAAGACACCACCTTTTTCAATCCATACTTTTATATTCTGAAGCGCTTCTTCTGAAAGTGCTGTCTCAATGCCATCTACGACCAGAAGATCTACACTTTCTAAATATCTCGATTCTGCCAAATGTTCTGCGGTCATCTTAATTGTATTTAAATTGTGATTTCTACCCTCTTCCGTTTCTGGAGATGCCAAATTAAAATATGTAAATCCTGCGTATCTATCCGATAAAATACCTGTGATTAACTCGCTCGTTGTTGTTAACTCAGAAATACCCACATATTGTGCAGCAATCAACTTGTCCGACGCACTATAAACCTCAGCAAGAAGAAATTTTTCCATATCATAAGAATAAATATCTTGTTCCATCATCAATGGAATAACATATTTTTTCGTACTGTCCTTTGCAACTTCAATTTGAATTTCACTGCTCACATTGAACTCGCGATTATCATCGCGATAGCTTATACGCAACGTTCCTGTTACATCTTCACCAACTGCATTTACTTCAACCTCGACTGGTACAACATTCCCAGTAACCATAACCCCTTCATAGCCCGGTGTCACATTCAGTTCAACTACGCCCTCTGCAAAACTCCCTACTGCAATTGCCGGCATCATCAATACAAGAGCGACTACGGTTATCCACCATTTTCTCATTTACTTCCTCCATATTTCTTAATTATTTCAAGCATATTTTATCACATTCATATAGGCATTCTGTGTTCTGTCAATCAAATCTAATGAAGTTTTAAGAGTTTCTTAAGACTTCATAAAAAAAAGAGCTCCTAATTAATAAGAGCTCTTCTAGTATTTATTTTCTATTGTGGTTTTGCAAAAATCATGCGACCAGCGGCAGTTTGTAGCACACTTGTCACAAGAACTTTCTTTGTCTGATTCATAAACTTACGGCCACCTTCTACAACAATCATTGTTCCATCATCTAGATATGCAATCCCTTGACTGTTTTCTTTACCTTCTTTGATAATGTGAACGGTCATTTCTTCTCCAGGAAGTACTACCGGTTTTATCGCATTGGCCAATTCATTGATATTTAATACAGGCACGCCTTGTAGCTCAGCAACTTTGTTCAAGTTGAAATCATTAGTCACTACCATTCCATCAATCGCCTGAGCCAGTTTTAACAGTTTGATATCAACTTCGCCGACATCCTCAAAATCCCTGTCTGTTATTTGAACTTCCAAATGCAATTCCTTTTGAATGATGTTCAATATATCAAGACCTCGTCGTCCACGATTTCGTTTTAAAGCGTCCGATGAATCTGCGATGTGTCGTAACTCTTCCAAAACAAATTCAGGAATGACAATTGGACCTTCTACAAATCCAGTTTTACAGATATCTGATATTCTTCCGTCAATAATAACGCTTGTATCCAATATTTTTGGTTTTGCACCTTTGGCTTTTTTCGGTGTGTTCTTACTCGAAATGGCCAAACCAGATTTCTTAAATACTTCAGGTAATCGCATCGGATCCGCAATTCTCTTTGTCGCAACACTAATACCAATATAGGCAAAAAATACATAAGTCATGATACTTAATACACTACTGATAATTCCTAACTCAAGATAATTATATAAATTGCTAATTAAATAAGCGATTATAAGTCCAAATATAAGTCCAATAGAACCAGTAATAATTTGACCCGATGGAATTTTTTCCAATTCAATTTCTGTATAATTGATCAGGCTTTTTACACGTCCAATCACCCAAGGTGTAGAGATATAACCGATGAATCCAAAGGTCATGGCCGCTACAACGCCTATCATTAAAATCACAACAGTACTTGGTGGTTCCTGATTGAACATTTTTAGTAATCTGGGATTTGTCATCAAATCTGATGCAAGTACAAATCCGACTATAGTTAGGAAAACCGTAATAAATATTCGTACAACTCTCTTAATCATCTTCTCACCTCCTTTTTATAACATGTACTTACAAACTAGTCTAACACAACATGACATAAAATTACAGTTGATTTGGCTTTCGTAACAATTCCTTAACATTCAGGTCCTTCAAGGTTTTCAATCCAAATAGTAATTGTAAAATTGCAAAAAAAAAACACCGCGACGGTCATCACAGTGTAAATGGATTCCGAAGAATCCATTTAGAAAATACGATTGCTAATAATCTTTTCTATTTCTTTTTCGTTTTGACCTGTTGCAAGTACCAATTCACTTACAAGAATTTGTTTCGTTGTCATTAACATTTTACGCTCGCCTGTCGATAATCCTTTTTGATGCTCCATAATTAATAAGTCTCTTACAACACCTGCTACTTCCAGAACATCGCCACTTTTAACCTTTTCCATATTGGCTCTATAGCGTCTGTTCCAATTAGATGGCATATTTGACAATCCAGTTGATAACACTGTTAAAACTGCTTCTACATCTGCATTCGTAATAACATCACGAACACCTAAAAAATTCACATTCTCTGTCGGTAGCATTACTTTCATGTTTTTAAGTGGTAACCTTAAAACGTAATACTCCTTCTCTTCACCTAGTATTTCTTTTGTCTCTACGCCATCGATTATTCCAGCGCCATGCATAGGATAAACTACTTTATCGCCAACTTTGAACAAATTAGCACCTCCAGTCTGAACCCCTGTCTCTAATACCAGTATAGAGCAATAAAACCGGAATGTCAAATCGGACAAATATTTTATCATAACTTAACGGGAAGTGTCAATATGTTTTTAGTCATTTGATTTTTAGCTGGAGGCTTGATAAAATAGGCTTAAGGCATCATATACAGGAGGGGAATACATGAAAGATTTACTATGTGATCAATTTCAAAATAAAGTTGATGAAGTACTCGTTCGTCACGCTAGCATTTTAGACATTTTAACTAAATTTAGTCAAACGTCAGCTACTGTTAATCGCGCAGTCGTTAAATCTATTACAAATTGTGGTTGTGTATCCATCGAAACTGATAAAAAAGAATTGCCTTCTGAAATTGAGTACTCAGAAATTCAGACTTATACCAAAACTCATATTGCAGGTGAGCTTTGCCCGCTCTGTAAGGAAAAAATTGAACAAGAGCTAGGAAACAATTTATTTTATCTTGCAGCACTGTGTAATCATTTAGATCTCAACCTTTATGACGCACTTGTCAAAGAGTATGATAAATTAAACACACTAGGTAAGTATACTCTTTACTAAAACTACATATGAAAAGACCTATCTTTTTTAAGATAGGTCTTTTTTAGTTCACGTACCTTATATCGTTTAATCAAAAATATATTCAAAGGCCTCTTGTACCGTTTCGACACCGTACACCTTCATGCCATCTACTGCCGTTAATCCGTCTAAGTTTTTATTTGGTACAATACATGTATCAAAGCCTAATCGTTTCGACTCAACAACTCGTTGCTGACAATGGCTAACACTTCTGACCTCTCCAGTAAGTCCAACTTCTCCAAAAATTACGGTTTTACTGCTTAGTTGGCGCTCACGATAACTCGAGGCTATAGCTGCAACAACAGCTAAATCCGAGGACGGCTCCGTAATGCTCATTCCCCCTACAACATTTAAATAGCAATCCAAAGCGTGCAAACTCATTCCTGCAATCTTATCGAGAACTGCCAACAACATAACTGTTTTATTGTAGTCCAATCCGACTGCCGTTCTTCTTGCACTTGCATAGTTACTTTCAGATACAAGGGCTTGGAGCTCAACCAGCACAGGACGACTGCCTTCAATGACTGCGGTAATAACTGAACCTGATGCTTCAATCGTCTTCTCTGAGAGAAAAAGCGCCGATGGATTTTTAACTTCTACAAGTCCGATGTTCGTCATTTCAAATACACCTATTTCATTGGTAGATCCATATCTGTTTTTCACTGCCCGCACCATTCTAAAAATGTTATGTTTTTCACCTTCGAAGTAAAGAACTGTATCCACCATATGCTCCAGAACCTTTGGACCAGCAATCGCACCACTTTTGGTCACATGGCCAACAATAAACGTTGCCACTCCTTTTGCTTTGGCGCAATTCATCAATTTCATCGTACCCTCTCTAACTTGGGAAACGCTTCCTGGTGCAGAGGATACTTCACTGCAATACATTGTCTGAATAGAATCCACGATGAGTAGATCCGGTTTCATTTCATCAACATAACGTATGACGCTATCCATATTGTTTTCAGCAATAATATATACGTCTGCATCCATCACTCCAAGACGATCACTTCTAAGTTTCGTTTGACGAATCGACTCCTCACCAGACACATACAAGACTTTCTTCTTTTGTAATCCCACATAATTAGCAACCTGCAAAAGCAATGTTGATTTTCCAATGCCGGGATCACCACCGACAAGGACAAGGGAGCCATTGATAATCCCGCCACCCAATACAATATCCAGTTCACTGATACCACTGCTATAACGAAGCTCGTCACCGATTTGAACATCCTTTAATTTGACCGGTCGTTTGTGTTCTTCCTTGATGTTAAAGCCTCTTGTTAATGCAGGGGTCTCCACCTCTTCATTAAAGCTATTCCAAGCATTACAATCAGGACATTTCCCCAACCATTTTACACTTGTATAACCACATTCACTACATACGAATTTTGTTTTCACTTTTGCCACTACTCTACCTCTTTTATCACTATTTTTTCATCTTTTACAATTAACTCTATCGGTGTTCCTTCTATTACTTTTTCTTCTATAATCATATCTGTTATGTAATCCTCTATAACGGTAACGATTAATCGATTAATTGGTCGAGCGCCATAAACCACATCATAGCCATGATCAACAATATACTCAATTACCTCTTCGGCTATAAGGATTTCATACCCCAACTTCTTCAAGCGATTTTCAAACTCGATTAACAACAACCGTGCAATCTCTTTAACATCCTCCTGTGACAATTGATTGAATACAATAATATCATCCAGTCGATTGATAAACTCTGGTCGGAAGTAGCCTTTTACCTCTTCAAGTAGCATCTCTTTCATTGCATCATAAGTGTCTTCAGTCGACGCTTCAACAAATCCCATCGTTGCTGTTTTGGTTATTTTAGATACGCCAATATTGGACGTCATGATAATAATTGCATTTTTAAAATTGACTAAGTGTCCTTTTGAATCCGTAAAGCTACCTTCATCCAATATTTGTAGCAAAATATCATAAATATCTGTATGGGCTTTCTCAATCTCATCGAACAGAACTACAGAATATGGATTCTTTCTAATACGCTTTGCTAATAATCCTTCATCTTCGAATCCAATGTAGCCTGGCGGCGAACCAATTAATTTTGAAATGGCATGTTTCTCCATATATTCTGACATATCAAAACGAACCAGATTTTTCTCATCACCAAACACAGCTTCTGACAATGCCTTGCAAAGCTCTGTTTTTCCCACACCTGTCGGTCCGACAAATATATAGGATCCAATAGGTTTATTGGGATTCGATAATCCAATACGTCCACGCTTGACCGACTTCGCTAGTACTTGAATGGCTTGTTGCTGTCCAATAACCCGATTGCCAATAATTGACTCAATCTGTCGTAATCTCTGATTTTCAGAGGCCACTAACTTCGTTACAGGAATACCTGTCCAAGTAGATACAACCGCTTCGATATGATGACTGAGTACCGTTGGGTGTTCCATTTCCATCAGCTGACATTTTTCTTTTTCTTCTTCTATTAAATCGATCAACGAACGTTCTCTATCTCTATACTGTGCCGCATCTTCAAAGTTCATTTGATTCACCGCTACTTGCTTTTTCTCTTGTATCTCCAGCAAACTATTTTCCATAAGTTCCAGTGTTGAAAAATCAACGACTTGCTCCATACGTATCTTGGATGAGGATTCATCTATTAAATCCACAGCCTTGTCAGGCAAAAAACGGTCGACAATGTAACGTACCGATAAATCTACAGCACTTTGAATCGCTTCATCAGAAATAACAACACCATGATGTTCTTCATATCTTGATTTCAATCCTTGAAGAATTCTATAGGTTTCTTTTTCCGTTGGCGGATTTATAAGAATTGGTTGAAAACGCCTCTCTAGACCGCTATCCTTTTCAATAAATTTATGGTATTCCTTGGTCGTCGTTGCGCCGACTACTTGTATCTCACCTCTTGCAAGACTTGGTTTCAATATGCTTGACGCATCAATTGCTCCTTCTGAGCCACCAGCACCTATAATGCTATGTAACTCATCTATAAACAGAATGACATCATCTCTAGCTGTTAGTTCTTTTAAAATTTTGTTGAATCGATCTTCAAATTCGCCTCTATATTTTGTCCCTGCGACAACAGCGCCCATGTTCAGGCTCAATACCTTTTTCCCAAATAATGATGCGGGCACTTTTTTTTCCACAATACGAATGGCGAGGCCTTCAACGATTGCTGTTTTCCCAACACCAGCTTCACCAATCAGGCATGGATTGTTTTTCGTCCGACGACTTAGGATTTGTAATACTCGCTGAATTTCGTCTTCCCTACCAATTACAGGATCTAATTTTTTATCCTCGGCGAGACTGGTCAAATCAAGAGAAAACTCTTCCAATGCGGTTTTTTCTTTTGCCGCCATTGATGTTTCGCTTTTAATTTGTTCCTCTTTCTTACGCTCGATGCCAGCTTCTAAAATATCAATAGGCACTTCTTGATTTGTAAGTGCCTTAACGCCATAGGACTCTTTATCCTTTAATATCGACAGCAATAAAAACTCTGTTTTAATCGTCTTACTGTTATTTTTTAATGCAAGAGCATAGCTTCTATCAAGACAGGCAAGGGCTCTTGGGGTATACCCTGAAATATTTGTATTGAATGCCCCTTTTCCACACATCTTAACAACATGATATCGCGTCGATTCAATAGTCACTTGCCACTCATTCAACAGCTCATAAGCACGACCATCCACAACTCTCAATAATCCCAGTAACAAATGCTCTACACCAATATATTTAAAGTTTAAAAGTTTTGCTTCCTCGAAGGCATAATTAATCGCCTTCCTTGTCTTAGGTGTTAAATTCTCAAACACAGACATAATCGTCACCTCACAATTTCACTTTATTTAAAATGCATTCGCAAATATTCTGCACGTATCCCTTCTCCTTTGCGTCCAATAGGCAACTGTCTGCCTTCTATTAAATGTGGTTGAATCATAAAAATCAAAGGATCTATTGACTCAACCGTCGTTGTGTCAATTAGACCTAGTACCACTCCTAAACGGACTTTGGATAACAACTCAATACTCTCTTCATAAGATATCAATCGCGCGTTTTGGACAATCCCGTATGCTCTAAATAATTCATCTTCCAACACTTTATCCTGTGCGCTCCTCAATGTTTCAAGAGCATCTGATTCTTTCTTTTCAATACGTTCAATCAACTCTTTCATGCCTTCAATCAATTCTATTTCCGATTTCCCAATAGTCACTGAATTGGATAGTTCATAATAATGATGTGCCTCGTCTTTAAGACCTAATGTGTATTCTTTTAGCGAAAATCCAACCTGATGGACCGCTTGTATGAGTTTCTTTACATACCCTGTTCTAACAATGCCGGGTAGATGCAAAACTACAGATATTTTCAGTCCTGTTCCGATCTCCGTTATACGGGATGTTAGATACCCTAACTTCAAATCAAATGCAAAATTTAGTTTTGGGGCCAATTGTTGTTCGACGGCTAGCAGATCATTCCATAATTCCAATAAGTCCTCATTATAGCTCGTAACAACCATTTCCAGATGATCATCACCATTGATACGATACTGCCTATTGCTTGAGGTTACTACAGCGCTACTGCGAATCGTATTCCTCACCATATGATATGTTATTAAGCCTTCGTGGTACAGCCGTTCTTTTGCGTCTTCCTCCATCCCGACAAGGGAATGAACCATTACGTCATTTTCAACATCTTCAATTTTCCGAATGATTTCTGCTTCGACTTCTGCGCTAGCATCAAAGGTCAGTCCTGCTGGAAACGGATACAAGTCCATATTTCGTGATAATTGTATTGTCGATTTTACAACACTTGTCTTCATCCTCTCACCCACCCTAACGATTCTTCTAAAACAGCAATTTCATCTCTTAAAGCAACCGCCTTTTCAAATTCCTCTTTTGAAATGGCTATTTTAAGCTCCGATTTTAACGACATTATTTGTCGTTTGACAACTTCGTAATCACTGTAATTTTGGGGAGACATCCCTACATGCACTGCCGATCCATGAAGTTCTTGAATCAATGGCGTGATTTTCTCACCAAAAGATTCGTAACACTTGCCACATCCGACGCGTCCCGTTTTTCGATAGCTACCATATGTCATTCCGCAACTGCTGCAAGTTGTCGTCAATATATAGCTCACCTGCAGTGGAGAACGTTGTACTGATTCGATTAGTGAAGTCAACAAATCATTATCTGAAAAAGATGTTTCCAAATCATAGTCTTCGAAAGTTTTGGCACATTCATCGCACAAAACATGATTGATCAACTGTCCATCCTCTGTTCGCTGTATTTCAATTTTTCCTATCCTTAACTTACATTTGCTACATAACATTCTTCCACCACCTTGTCTATAGTTTATCATTTTTATACCCAGCTCACCACTCGAACAACTTCAATTACTGGATTAACCTAAAATGAGCTATTCCGCTTAATAAACGAAATAGCCCATTCTATGCTTTTTAATTATTTATCATCTTTTGCATCTGAAATAACTCTTGCTGCTATTTGCATTGGTACTTCTTCATAACGTTCAAATCTCATGTTAAAGAATCCTTTTGCCTGTGTCATTGATGTTAAATCAGTTGCGTATTTAAACATTTCAGCTTGAGGTGCCTCAGCGATAACCTTTTGAGTACCTTTTTCATCAGGTTCCATACCAAGGATTCGGCCCCTACGTTTATTCATATCACCCATGATGTCACCCATGTACTCATCAGGCACATAAATCTCAACATGCATAATTGGTTCTAACAACACTGGTTGTGCTTGTTCCATACCTTTCTTAAATGCTAGTGTCGCTGCTGTTTTGAAAGCCATTTCATTCGAATCGACATTGTGGTACGATCCATCTAATAACGTCGCTTTGACATTTACAACTTGGCACCCTGCAAGAACACCTCTTTCTAAGCAATCTCTAAGCCCCTTTTCAACTGCTGGAATGTATTGTCTTGGAACAGATCCTCCGAATATTTTCTCTTCAAATACAAACTCTTCCGTTGATGGCTCAAATTTAATGTGAACATCACCATATTGACCAGAACCACCAGATTGTTTTTTATGTTTCCCTTGAACGGTTGCAACGCCTTTGATTGTTTCTCTATAAGCGATCTTAGGGTCATGCAGTTCAACTTCAACACCAAATATGTTCTTGAGTTTATGTGTAACGACTGATACTTGCATTGTTCCTTGTCCACCAATAAGAAGCTGTTTTGTTTCCTTGTTTCTTTCAATGATAAAAGAAGGATCCTCCTCTGTTAACTTGTGAAGTGAAGAACCGATTTTTTCCTCATCGCCTTTTGCCTTAGGCTCAATCGCCATAAATAGACATGGTCTAGGCAGATTTACACCTGGATAAACAATCGGGTGATCTTTGGAACATAAAGTGTCTCCTGTTTCTGTATATTGAAGTTTTGCTGTCGCAGCAATATCGCCAGATACAACTTGATTGGTTTCGATTTGAGTTTTCCCTCTCATCATAAACAAACTACCCATTTTTTCTGTTTCATCCCTCGTTGCATTATAGAGTTCAGAGTCTTTTGTCAACTTACCAGAGTATACTTTAAACAATGAAATCTTACCAACAAATGGATCTACAATAGTCTTAAATACATATGCCGAGAACGGTTCGTTGTCATCTACTTTTCTAACTTCTTTTTCATGAGTTTCTGGATGTTCACCAACATATTCGCCATCGTGCATATCCTTTGGCGTTGGCATATAATCATAGACCATATTCAACAATGTATGGACACCAATACCTTTATCGGCTGACCCGATTAATACTGGAACAATCTCTCCAGAAAGCACACCTGTTCTAAGACCTGCGTGAATTTCCTCTAACGTGAATTCTTCTCCTTCAAAATATTTTTCCATCAGTGCTTCATCACTTTCAGCAACCGATTCGATCAACATATCTCTTACAGGGTTAATTCTTGGCTTTAAATCTTCTGGCACTTCTACATCAACACATTCCTTACCATTGTACTCTCTACCAATTAAATCAACGACATTAACAAATCCTTTAAAATTATCTGCATCGCCAATTGGAATCGCAAAAGGCGCAATCTTCTTTCCAAATGTATCTTTTAATTCTTTAATGATTTTAACGTAATTAACGTTTTCTTTATCCATTTTATTCACAAAAATAATTTTAGGCATTTCACGTTTTTCTGTGAACTTCCATGCTTTTTCTGTTCCTACTTCAATACCTGATGTCGCATCTACCATGATTACAGCACCACCAGCAACTCTAAGGGATCCAAATACTTCACCTACGAAATCAAAATAACCTGGAGTATCTAAAATATTATATTTCGAATCATTCCACTCAACTGGAATGACCGATGAGCCAATTGAAAAACCTCTTGCGATTTCTTCTTTGTCAAAATCTGATACAGTGTTACCTTCAGTAACTTTACCCATTCTATTTACTTGTTCTAAGTTAAATAAAATCGATTCTGTCAAAGTTGTTTTTCCACTGCCTCCATGTCCTAATAGTGCAACGTTTCTAATTCTGTCAACTTTATAATCTTTCATGACACTCCTCCTTGTTTGCTTATGCTTTTTTTATTTTTGCAATATTCTTATAATTTATAATATTCTCTCTTTTCTTTTGATTTCCTTCTAATTTTTAAAAAGAAAAATATTTTTTTTTACGGTTTTCGTGTTTAAAACAAAAAAAACCAGTTTAAGGATTTTTCCCTAAACTGGTTTGACTTATTTTTATAATATACCTGACATTTTTACGACTTCCAGGCCTTCTTTTTCCCATGCCTCAATAATGGCATTTAAGCCAATCGAATCACTTGGCATATGACCAGCAACAACAACATTACCGATGTTCTGTTCGTTGACTGCTTTAATTACATCTTCTGGAACATGCATACAGACAATTGTTCCTACACCTGCATCAAAATATGATTTATACACATCTATACCGCCATTAGTGCCACCTGCATATAAAACAGCAATTTTTCCTGCATAATCCTTTGGTCCACCAACGCGAATCACAGGACTTGAAAGTGCTTCTTTATAAATCGGCAATTCGTTCAACCCGTCAACAATATCTTGTAATGATGTTTTAGGTTTATCATCAAACTTTTCATTCAAATAGTTTTGGATAAACTTTTCACCTATGATATCTGCCGGCAAATGAATGTTCATATAAGGAAGATTAAGTAACTTGGCTGCGGAAGCATGGCGATCGTAATTGCTTACATGACTACCAATCTCTACAGTTTTTTGCTTCTTTTTCAAGGCTTTTTGCGCCCTGTTAATCGGCACACCAAATTCCATCATTTTATCTATTTGAATATCCATTACTTTTGCAAAATCAACCACTGCGCTTTCTGCTTTCGGGTGATGACTCACTACGACGTCAAAATCTAATTCTTTTGCCAATAATAATTCTGGTACTTCCATATCCACGCCAATCAATACGCGTTTTATATCTTTTCCTTCAACGGTAATCGTTGTATCTACAGGCATTTCTTCTAAACCAGCTAGTTGAAGTGCCATATCCATCATTTTTTTAGTGTTCATAATATCCCTCCTGATATCATCATACACCAATTAATGTAACCCCGAAATACTTTTATTGTCCCAATGAAAAGCTAATGGAATTGCTCGTAAGTCGCTCATCGCCATAAACCGCAGTGATTGTGACATAATATGTTACGTTTTCTTCAATTCTTATAAAATCTCCCTCGGCTGGATAGTCCCCTAATCTAAGTGTATATTCATCAATATCTAAATCCGTAATATAGACCATATAACCATCCTCTGGATACTTTGGCGTACTGTTCTTCTCTGAAACAACCACTTTATATCCATCTAGCATATCGTGTTCGATGTCATCCCATTCAATTCTTATTGAAGCTGCTGAAATGTCATCAATTTCAAGTCTCGGTGCTATAAAAGCCCCGTCATGATCATCGTCGCTCACACCACTGTCGTCATCCATATCTACGAGTTTAAAAGTTTCAACATTACTTGTGCGTTTTTCATCTTTATAGAGAGCCGTCACTGCAACATAATACATTTCCCCTTCAATAATCTCACTGAAATCAGCATTTGTTGCTTTTGTTCCGATTCTTAGCTTAAAAGAATCTTGATCAGGATAGGTAATATACGTTACATAACCATTGTCTGGATATTTTGGCGTTGAATCATTCTTTGAAACGACTACTTTATACCCTTCAAAATCAGGATGTTTAATTTCAGTCCATTCAAGTTCTATATCATCGTCATCATCATCGTCTGATTTTATGATCAACTGCGGCGTAATATAGCCACCACTTGTCTCATTATCTTCCCCTAATACCATCTCCACTACATTTGATGTCAAGGTTCTATCCTCATAGACAGCTGATATAGCGACATAATACTTTTGATTTGCTTCTAAATAATCAAAATCTGTATCTTCTCCCCTATCACCTGTTTCAAGTTTGATTTTGTTATCTGCAGGATTTGAAATTGAGCGCATGTAACCATTTTCAGGATACTTCGGTGATGAATCCGTTTCGGAAACAACTACCTTATAATACTTAAAATCAGAATGAGTTACTTTTGTCCAAAATAATTCCACATCATCATCACTAGTTTCAATCTGTAAAGACGGACGTACAAAGGCTTCCTCTGATTCTTCTTCTAAAACAAAGCTCACAGTATTACTGGTTTTCTTCCCCTCTTTATAAAGAACTGTAATCGTTACATAGTAACGTTCACCAACTTGAATCTCTGAAAAATCGGTACCACTTGCCTTTTGACCACTTCTAATGTCAAAAAGTGTTACGTCATTGTCCTCAAAAAACCGTAATGCACCATTATCAGGATAACTTGGCGTTGAATCAAATCTAGACACCACGACTTTGTACCCTTCAAAATCATCATGTTTAATCATATCCCATTTTAGATAAGCTGCATCTTCTTCAACTTCTATGCTTAAGTTTGTCGGTAAGTAACCGTTTTCAAAAACAACTTTTTCTTCTTCAAATGTTATCTTTTCTTCTTCAATAACTGCCAACAGCAAGACTGCCGATTCAGCACGTGAAAGAGTTTTAGTCGGATTGAAATACAATCCATCATTTTCCTCAGCACCCTTAATCAATTTCTTCTCATATGCCATTGCTACATAGGGCTTCAAATTTTCAGAGATCAAGTGTTTATCTTTGAAATTATTTAAAATATCTAAGTTTGTATTTTTCACATCATAGCCCAGCGCTTTAACAAGGGCAACGGCCATATCCTCTCTGACGGCATGATTTTTAGCTTTAAACGCAATGCCCTGATTTGTTTTATAACCAGTCAAATATTGCTTTGCCGATTCAATATATGGCACTGCCCAATAGTCATCCTCTACATCTACGAAACTCGAATCACTGCCGCTTTTTCCAAGTTGAAGCGCGCGTACCATCATGACCGCAAATTCTTCCCTAGATACTTCATTGTGTGGTAAGAATTTTCCATTAGGATATCCAGTTATCACGCCATGTTCAACCATCGTCATGACACCTTCATAAAACCAACTATCTGCTGGGACATCGTCAAAGCCAATCGAATCATCGACCGCAAAACTTGGTCCAGATAAAAGTATGAGCAATAGCACCAACAGCGAAATCCCTCGATTCATTTTCCACATCATCTACACCTCCTGAATTCACATTATGTTAACCTACTATTATTATACCCCCCTCACACATGTTCATGAACATTGTTTGTAACTTTGTAAAAAAATCATAATTTTCTGTAATATTAAATCAACTTAGTACCCTTTCGTAATAATCAATCTATGAGCTTTAGGTAAAAAAAGCCTCCCTAAAAAGGGAGGCTCCTACTAACTCATCAATAATTATCTTACTGGGCAAACACCTGATTCACAGCCATCTGTACCAACATCATGAATTACTTCTTCTTTTTCATATTTTCCGATTAACGATGATCTAAACGGCTTCATTTCCGCTCTTCTCTTCTCAAATTCTTCTTCATTGATTGCCTCGTACGGCAATAATTCATAGAAACTATCGTCTAATGATAGGAATGATACCGCCATTAGTTCGTCCCAATTATTCCATACGTATTCTTCTACTTCTTCCCATTCGTCGTTACGAACATGAATTGTAATTGAACAGTTATGATCTACATAATGTTCCATGAACAATTTATAGTTTTCTAATTGCTCCAAAGCAGATACATCATACTTGGTCTTCCCTTCAGGTGCCTTTACAGGGAACTCAACAACTTTCGTTGAACAAGTTTCCATATCTTGCCCTACTTCAGGAAATACTGGGTAATTTAACTCTTCACATACTTTGACAAGTGGATCATCCGCGCTGATTCTAACACGTCTAATGTAATACGGCGAATGAGAATAATGTACTCCACTAGAAACTGTTGGTAATTGAGACAATGTACCTTCTGGCTTAACTGTCGTTACCAGTAGTGGTACTTTGCCACCAACTTCAATAGCATACATTTCAGCTTCTTTATTCGCAACTTCTCTTAATTGCTTTAACACTTCTGCTTGATCTTCATGTGACATATTTATCGCATTGACCATGTCTTGCCATCCAGTTAAAGAACAACCAATTAACTTATCTCTTTGTTGAACCGCATCCCACATAGGTAGTTCTAATTCAACACAAGTCATACGGTACCCTGCTCTTGCAGATAATCTTTGTGCTTTGAATAGACCATTTTTATCTAATGTACCATCTGAATTAACAAAAGCAAATACATTTATTGTAGTTAAGTTACATAGGCCTTTAGAATCCAAAAGAATTTCTCCACATGGATTAACTCCGTTAAAGTTAGGTCTTCTCTTAAGCCCGGCTTCCGCATTTACCCATCCAGGTTCTCCCGAATATCTCATACGTTCGATTTGCCACTTCAGACGTTCTCTTGTCGGCTTTTCTTGATAGTAAATAGAGTTATTACTCATTTGTCTATGAATGATTTCTTTATCAACAATCCACTGTCCATCTACTTGTTTGTAAAGATTTGACTTTGCTTCAATTGCTTCTGTATCATCAGCATCGACTAATACAATCTCAGCAGTTCTTCTAACACCACCAACAACAACATTTTCGCCAATGATATTAGCAATATCTAAACAGTCAATTGGCTTAAGTTTAACTTTCTTAGCGTCTTGAACAACGCCAGCTTTCTTGATTACTTTACCAATTTTCTTGAACATGTTCTTCATGCTCGTATGACCACTGGCAGTACCACCAAATGTAACAAGCTTTTCACCTTTTGGACGTACATGATCATAATCGATAATAACTGTCTTTACATTTCTATATTCGTTGCTGTAAAGAATTTTTAAGAAGAAATCAAGGGATTGTACCCAACCTTCTTTACTATCACCGATAGTGATTTTAACTGTATTATTGTAGAAGAATTCTAAATTTGTACTGTCTTCTCTTTCACCTTTTGGTATTGCAGAATAATCCTTGTGAATAAGTTCAAAGTCCGTACGAATTTTAGGTATCTTGATGACATCGTCTTTGAGGATTCTAACACCAACACCTGAACCTACCATCAATAAATAGAATACATCTCTAAATGAGTCGAAACTATCAATAATTTGGAATGAACAGTTGAAGTTTGCCATTGGATAATTTCTTGCAACATCTGTATTCCCAACCCAGAACGTTCTTCCAGATAAAAATTGTCTTAAATTGAATATATTATCAAAAAGATTTTCAGCTTCTGATCTTGGTGTAGAGACTAAACTACAGTTGTATTCCACTGCTCTTCTTACTGTTTCCCACCAGTACTCACGACGCTTTTCTTCAGGTAACCATCTTGAATATGTTCTATAATATACGAAGTTTCCTAGTTGTGCCATCGGTGATTCTTTGTGCTTGTATTGGCTAATAAATTCATCTGATAATAATCTTTCATCACCTTTTCGAATCGATCTTGTTCTGTCTTTTTCGTTTCTATAAATTATGTAGATCTTTGCAGCATCTTTTCTTTTGCTTGCCATCAAGTAATTTTCAACCATATCTTGCAGTTCATCTACTTTTACTTGGCTGCCGTTACTCTTTAGTTCTGTTTCAATTTGACTGGTTATATGAACGCTTAAATCTGAATCTACACCAGCTTCTGTTTCTGCCATAGCTTGCTCTATTGCTCTCGTTATTTTCTCGGCTTCAAACGCAACAATGGAGTCGTCTCGTTTAACTACGTCTAACATAGTAGCCCCCTTCTCGAATCTATATTTTGTATATACGTGCCCCTGAACACACTATATATTGTATCACCTATACTATTTATGGACAATAACCACAAGTAAATGAATTACGATTTATATAAATAGCCCAAAAAAAAAGAATCTTTTTGTAAAGATTCTTAGAAAGTTTTATTTTCTTTCATGAAATTACATAGTTCGGGCTTATTCTTAAATTTGCAAGTATTATTTTCACTTTGTAGATATTCTCTAGTACCATACTTTTTCAAGTTGTAATCTTATATTTTTAGTATTTCTCTTACAATTTCCTCTGCAAGTCCGCCTTCTCTATACTTCTTTTTCATCGCTGTTCTAACAACAGATGAATCATTTTCAATTTTCCTGAGAATTTTGGGTTTTTCTAAAAAAGTATTCAATATATCCCCGGTGCTAGATAATTCAAAAATAATTGGGATGTTCACAACATCTTCTCTACATAAAATAGTCAGCTGATTTCCTAACTCATCTTGTGGTACAATTTTATAATTAATTTTATTGTTTATTTCTGCAGCAACTGCAAGCAACGTTACATTGATAACACAGTTTTCACACCAAGGCTCAGCAACAGCTAGAAAGTATTTTTCTTGTTCCAGCGCCTTAATTTCGTTTACGACTTCTAAAGGTAAGATTACATTACTTTTGAAATTTAAAATAGACTCTTTATAAAACCCACTATTTGTTTCAATGAATTCTAAATACCCTTTACCTGATGTATATAGCATAAGTAAATCTTCATTTTTCATTTCACTCATCCCCTGTATTTTATATATACCACTATTTCAAGGATGTAAGCATATTTCCTCTAGATAAGTTGTGGATAACCTCTAGTTTGTTGTAAGTTGTTCACAGAGTAATCCATAATAGTTTACAAACGACCTCAGGGTGTAAAGTATCCCTTCATTACTTTCGTGTTCTTCCGCCCGCGTTGCTCTCTTAACACAAAAAAGTAAAAAGCATCTAACTAGCAAAAGTTAAATGCTTTATAAACTGGCAACGTCTTACTCTCCCGGGCAGTCGCCCACCAAGTACCATCAGCGCTGAGAAACTTAACTTCTGTGTTCGGTATGGGAACAGGTGTAGCCTTCTCGCTATCGCCACCAGATTAAGGTAATTATTTATAAGCGCCATGTTGCAAGGGGCTTATAAATGATGGTTTATCCCATAGGATAAAACCTTCCTTTGTTGATGTGTATTAAGTTATTGGTTTGTTAAAACTCCTATCTTAAACTCATTAAACAACTTGACTCGTGTTGTTTAATTCAAACATTTAAGGTCGTTTTAAAAACCCTTATGTACCATCAAAATTGCATATTGTTAACAAATCGAAGCATTTTTTTAACTCCAGTCATCACCGTATTTTTGCAACTTGAATCTTGTTGCTAAAATTCGATGTCTAGAGGACGTTAAAACAAATGCCTAAGAAATTGGTCAAGTCCTCGACCTATTAGTACCTGTCAGCTGAGTACATTACTGCACTTACACCTCAGGCCTATCAACCATATTATCTACATGGGGTCTTACTCCATAAAGGATGGGAAATCTTATCTTGGAGGGGGCTTCGCGCTTAGATGCCTTCAGCGCTTATCCTTTCCACACTTAGCTACTCAGCCGTGCCATTGGCATGACAACTGATACACCAGAGGTGTGTCCATCCCGGTCCTCTCGTACTAAGGACAGCTCTCCTCAAATTTCCTACGCCCACAGCGGATAGGGACCGAACTGTCTCACGACGTTCTGAACCCAGCTCGCGTGCCTCTTTAATGGGCGAACAGCCCAACCCTTGGGACCTTCTTCAGCCCCAGGATGAGACGAGCCGACATCGAGGTGCCAAACCTCCCCGTCGATGTGGACTCTTGGGGGAGATAAGCCTGTTATCCCCGGGGTAGCTTTTATCCGTTGAGCGACGGCCCTTCCATTCGGTACCGCCGGATCACTAAGCCCGACTTTCGTCCTTGCTCGACCTGTATGTCTCGCAATCAAGCTCCCTTCTGCCTTTGCACTCTTCGAATGATTTCCAACCATTCTGAGGGAACCTTTGGGCGCCTCCGTTACTCTTTAGGAGGCGACCGCCCCAGTCAAACTGCCCACCTGACATTGTCCCGACGCCGGATAACGGCGCACGGTTAGGACACTGATATAGCAAGAGTGGTATCCCAACAGTGACTCCATACACACTAGCGTGCATACTTCAAAGTCTCCCACCTATCCTGTACATGCTATACCAAAATCCAGTGCCAAGCTGCAGTAAAGCTCCACGGGGTCTTTCCGTCCTGCTGCGGGTAACCGGCATCTTTACCGGTACTACAATTTCACCGAGTCTATTGTTGAGACAGTGCCCAAATCGTTACGCCTTTCGTGCGGGTCGGAACTTACCCGACAAGGAATTTCGCTACCTTAGGACCGTTATAGTTACGGCCGCCGTTTACTGGGGCTTCGGTTCTAAGCTTCGATTGCTCTAACTTTTCCCCTTAACCTTCCAGCACCGGGCAGGCGTCAGCCCCTATACATCATCTTTCGATTTAGCAGAGACCTGTGTTTTTGGTAAACAGTCGCTTGGGCCTATTCTCTGCGGCCGGATCTAGCTCTAAACCTGATCCGGCACCCCTTCTCCCGAAGTTACGGGGTCATTTTGCCGAGTTCCTTAACAATAGT
>PPCM01000131.1_pt1 | contig 114265 bp, 69 predicted proteins | sample 1555541 | NCBI WGS metagenome assembly PPCM01 (sample SAMN05284479, study PRJNA326546) | Marine sediment metagenome, whole genome shotgun sequencing project. | isolation source: marine sediment | place: Germany: Wadden Sea | collected 2012-09-05
CAAGTAAGGTAAGCTGCCGTCGACGAGGTAGGGTCTCGACCATGAGGCCAATAGACGCTTATGCATTGCATTGGGAGGGGGCGGGGAGCGGACCGGTTTATGCAGCGCCACATTTGTCTCACCGCTGAAAATGAGTAGCTCGGACAACTCGAGCGTATGAAGCCCGTCAAATTCTCTCGCTGACAGCTCCGTCGCTTCTAGGCGCACCCATGACGCGAGTGTGGGCTTAACTGCTAGAATGACCGGGGCAATGCCGATGTCGGACGCCGCGCGGTTCGCTGCGTCGTATTCGGCGATGACGCTCCCCTCGGAGTCGTCTTCGGTTCCGGCCAGAATGCGGAATTTCCGTGGAAAGGCGTCCGGGGCATAGCCCCGTTGAAAGTCGCGCAAAGTCACCGGGATGAGGACGATCTGGTCGATCCGGTATTCGGCCTCCAGGTCTATTTCGATCCATTCGGTCGCGTCGGCTTCCGAGTGTGAATTGGAGCGATAGCCGATGGCGCCTTCGCCCGTGCGCAAGGTCATTTGGGCGAGCGAATGGAGACGTTCGTCAATCTCGCCCAGCCGCTCTTCGAGTTGGTTGAGTGACCAAATTTCGAGTTCAATCGCCGAGGGAGTGGGCACGACCTCCACGGCATGGCTCGCACTCCACAACCCGCAGAGCGCACAAAGCGAGAGCAGGCAGCGCCGAAGCGTCGGTAACATATGGGAGTTAGAACAGGGCATCCGATGGCTGGAGATGGCATTCACCTGCCCAAAAAGTGGGAAAGGGAAACCACAGCATCAAAATACCGCCGAATTTATACTAGATGCCACAAAAAACCGCCGAACCTATCTAAACGGATAGTTAGCAGCATGCGAGCGGTGTGGTAGACTGCGGGCATCGTTACCCATTCTCTCTGTATAATCCTAGCTCGATACACCTACGAATCATGAAAAAAACAATTTTTACTCTGAGTGCCAGCCTGCTGATGGCAGGTGCAGCAAACGCGGCGGCAATTACAACGTATACCCTGCGGGGTAACACTAATGTAACTAATGAAGATGCGGAATTAGACTCAAGTCTTATTCTCGGGACAGGAGGTACCCAACAAGCTCAATATTACCTCTGGGATTCAGAACTGACTTCCAATGACAACCCGCCTCTCGTGGCTGATATTTTTGCCACAGTGTCGCTTACGGCCGATGCTGGAAAGACGTTGTCTTTTGACAGCGGCACAAGTGTCTCGTGGAAAGCGCTTGCCCTAAAGCCTAGCGGCTTCGCAAGTGATATAACAACAAGATCAAATGTGATTATCAGTGATCAATCAGACTTTTCCAGTATTCTTCTTACATCGAGTACATTCACAGCAGTAACCGACGGAGTAGGTGATACTTTTACTACTGTCGTTGGCACTTACGACGCATCTTCTCTCACTGGATATTCCACTCTTTACTTCGGCTTCACTCTTACTGACGACAAAAACAGTGCATCTAATTATCAATCCGCACTAAACGATCTCCAAATCGATGGCGCAGTCGTTCCCGAGCCTAGCAGCTACGCCTTACTTGCCGGTCTTCTGGGTCTGAGCTATGTGATGGTTCGCCGCCGCGAGGCTTAATTCCAAGCTTTCATTTTTACGAATCCCCAAGTTCCCATCCGGGGCCTGGGGATTTTTTATGCGCAGATACCTTTATCAGGTGATAGCGTATTCTTTAAACCTAAATTCCGCGGTCTACCGAACCGCGATTTTTTTTAACCGTGAATGGATGTTCATTCACGTTATACCAGCTCAAACTTGTCTAGTGACGTGAACTGCATGCATCCGCTGGAGGGCAGCGTTCCACCGCTGCCGCGTTTCGGTGGAGCGGCCACGCACATCCAGATGCCCCGGCGAACGGCGAAGGCCATCGACAGGTTCGACAGGCTCACCACAGGCAAGCTCAGGCCGGAATGGAACTTCGCCCTCCAGAAATAGGCCAACAAAATGATGCCAGAACTATCAAGACGGATAGTTAACCAGCGCTGAAGTTTTTGGTATTATACGTCCCACCGCAGCGCGGATAACCTCGCTGGGATTACGAATACCCTAGATCACTGATCCCGCTGAAGAGTCATATTATGAAACACCTTATCCCCCTATTTACCTTCGTTGCTATGCTGTCCTGCCTGTCGTCTCAGGCGGTCGCAGGGACGATCGCTGCTTCCACTGCGGATGCGCAGATAATTGCAACCACTGCAGGAGACGATACCGGCAACTTCACGCAGACTGCCCCTACTGAAATGAGGGCTGGGCGCGGTGGCAGCAAAAACGTGGCCGTAGTCATTCCGTTTCAGCTTCCCGATCTTGGAGATGTTGCCGATCCGTTTGATAATGGCGCTCTGACTTTCAATCTCAACAGCGGTGGCGCTAGCTACAGTGCCGATCTCTATGGCCTTGATGCGCGAGCAGCTAGCACTGTGCTTGTAGCTGATTTCTACATGGGCACCGCTGCTGATGATGCAACGGATGCGACAAAGCTTCAGGACAATATATTAACGACATCCACGTCGGCAGGGTTGATTACCTCGGATGACCTTACGACTTGGCTCAATGATCAATATGACGGGGGACTGAATAAGAATAAGTATGTCTTTCTGCGCATTAGTGCCGTAGTCAGCTCCGGGATTTTTGCCCCGGAGAGCGGCTATCTCATAGCATCGGCCAATGCCGCGAGTGATCAGCCGTATCTTAGCTACAATACCACGGTTACGATTACGTCCACAGGTAACGGTAGCGTCTCGCCTGTCGGCGAGGTGCCCGTCGCGCCGGGCAACACTCTGGAAATCACGCTGACTCCGGCCGCCGATCACCACACCGAGCAGGTGCTCATCGACGGCAGTCCCGTCAGCTTCACGTCGACCGTGACGACGCCTCCCATCACTGACGATATGACGGTGGCTGTGACCTTTGCAGTCGATGTCTTTCACGGCGTCACGATCACATCCGGAGCGAATGGCAGCATTGAGTCGGAGGGGACCACCGTGCAGGTTCTAGAGGGAGAAACTCTGGAACTCGCACTGGACGCAGATGATTACTATCATACTGAAAAGGTTTTTTTTGATGGAAGCTCTGATGATGTTGATGACGAACCTTATCGCTTCTCATCGACCGTGACAACACCTGCTGTTACAGCCCCCATGACAGTGCATACGACGTTTGCTCACAACCGCAACTACTGGGGGGTGCCGGACTGGTGGATGGTCGAGAACAATCCCGATTGGATGGACGATCTGTTAGAGGAAACCGCAGGCGATCAAGATGCCGACGGCTTGGCGACATGGCAGGAATACCATGCCGGCGTGGATGCGCTGGATCCCAACAGCCGATTCGAGGTGGGGCTCGCTCCCAACAATGGATCGATTGAGGCGACTGTCGATACGGTCGACGTGGATGTGCGCGACGCCGCGACGGGCTATCATCGTGCTTATACACTGCAACAGACTGACGACCTGACCGTCGCTTTTGATGATGTGCCGGGCAAGACTGACATGACGGGAGTCGGGCAACAGGTGATCCACGATCTGGGAGCGGGGACAGCCCGCTTTGTCCGTGCCAAAGTCGAAGTGGCTGAAACGACTCCGACCAATCGACCGCCTAACATTATTCTGTTTCTAACGGATGACTTGGGCTGGGGGGATATGGCCTTTAAAGATCACCCTTATCTCATCACGCCGAATTTAGACCGTATGGCGGAGCAGGGAACCGTATATGACCAGTTCTATGTGAACAGTCCGGTTTGCTCGCCGACTCGCGGTGGGTTTATGACGGGTCGCTATCCGGCGGAGCTGGATATCCATACGGCAATCAGTGTCGATCCCAGTTACAATACCACTAATAAGCAAGTGGACTACTTGCCGCTCTCTTTTCCCACCATCACAAAGGTGCTACAGGATAATGGCTATGCAACCGCCCACTATGGGAAGTGGCACCTGGGAGCCGCGCCCGGCTCGCCGCCACCGGAGGACTACGGGATCGATCATTCCATGACGGCGCCATCGACGGGAACCACGCTTAGAAGTTCGGACTATTTCGATGCGTATGATGCGACCTATGCCAGCCAGCATTACGTCAATCTATCCACCCATGCTATGGCGCATGAGGCGGCGCGGTTCATGGAACAACATCGCGACGAACCGTTTTACATCAACGTCTGGACGCACCTGCCACATACGGTTCTCAATCCTACCGCCGAGCAGTTGGCGGTGTATGATCATCTCTTAGTAGACGGTGCCGTGTCGCCCAACGATTTTAATAATTCGCCCGGGCTCTACGCTTACATGAATAGCAAAGGAGCCAACTTGGCCGCTGAGATGCGGGAGTATTGCGCCTCCGTTTCGCCGATCGACGAGGCTTTGGGGATTCTGCTCGACTCACTCGAGGAGCTGGGGCTGGCGGGGAATACCATTATTTTGTTCACCAGCGACAACGGCCCCGAGGATTATTTATTACCGATCGATGGCAATCCCGGCATGGGTTCGCCCGGACCCTTCCGGGCGCGCAAGCGTTCGCTCTTCGAGGGCGGCGTGCGGGTGCCCTGTATCGTCCGTTGGCCCGGGCAATTTCCGATGGGCAAGGTCGACACGGAGTCGGTTTTGTCGGCTGCTGACTGGTTCCCCACGGTCCTTTCTTTGGCAGGGATTGAGATGCCGGAAGAATCGCCCGGTGTGCCCATCCCGCAGTCTGGTGAGGATGTCAGCGAGATCCTGCTTGGAAATACCACCGAGCGCACCAAGCCCATTATGTGGGAGTACATTAATGGGGTGGGTAAGCACCAGAATAACGGCAGCCCCATCGGCTGGGCACCCCCCAGATTGGCGATTCGCGAAGGCGACTACAAGCTGTTCACCAATATTGGCGGTGGTGGCACGATGCTGTTCAACATCGTAGAGGATCCGACGGAATCGAATGATCTAGCTAGCGAGTCGGACTATGCCGACATCATTACGGATCTGAAGGATCAGGTTCTGGCATGGGAAGCCACTTTGACGGATCATCGCTAGAATCTTTAATTCAAAATCGTGTATTCACAGGATGGAAGATCAGACCTTACTGTGTTATTATTTATTCACTGTTTTTTACTCTTGTCCGGAACCTGAATGAAAGTGGCCGCGAACAGGCCTCAGTCACCCTATATTAATTTATACTATGAGCTTATTCAAAAAGACCCTATGCGCCTTTGTCGCGCTTCTCTCTCTAGCCTCTACACCGGCATTTGCCGACCAGACCGACGATAGCCACATGGAGTGGTGGCGTGAAGCGCGCTACGGCATGTTTATCCACTGGGGGCTGTATTCGATCGCCGGTGGCGAATGGAAGGGTAAGGACTATGGCAAAGAGCAGGGCGGTGCCAGTGCCGAATGGCTGATGAACAGCGCGAAGATCGACGGTAAGGAATACCGTGAGACGCTCGCCCCCCAATTCAACCCGACCGATTTCGACGCCGAAGAGTGGGTCTCCCTGGCCAAGGAGGCGGGCATGAAATACATTGTGATCACCTCCAAGCACCATGATGGGTTTTGCCTCTTCGATACCGACGCTACCGATTATAACGTGATGGATGCCACGCCGTTCAAGCGTGACATCATCAAAGAACTCTCCGAAGAGTGCGCAAAGCAGGGGATCAAGTTCGGTGTCTATTACTCTCAGTTCAAGGACTGGTATCACCGCTCACGCGGCCGTGCAAACCCCGGGACTCTAACCAACGACGAATACCTCGCGTTGGTGGAGAAAAACCTGGATGAGCTTCTTTCGAATTACGGCGACATGGCCGTCCTCTGGTTTGACGTCGGGGGCAACAATGTTGTCGAAGCGGATGCTCAGGGTGCACGGGTGCGTGAGCTCCAGCCTGATTCTGTGATTTGCAGCCGCCTCTACAGTCGCCGGGTGCCGGTCGAACAACAAAAGTACGCCGACTTTAATTCGCTGCCCGACCGCATGCTTCCTGCGGAGCGTATGATGGAAGATTCCGAGACCTGCATGACGATGCGCCACAACTGGGGCTACGATCACACGGACGATGCGTGGAAGAGTGAGAAGGACATTGTCGAGTTTCTCGCACTCTGTGCCGCCCGCGGTGTGAACCTCTTGCTCAATGTCGGCCCCGATCCTATGGGCAATATCTTGCCGGAGGAAACCGAGCGTTTGAAAGCTGCCGGCGAATGGATGGCCGTGAACGGTGAGTCGATCTACGGCACGACTTATTCTCCGGTTGATTTTGATTTCTGGTGGGGCGCCATGACGCAAAAGGATCAAACGCTCTATTTGCATGTCCTAGAGTGGAAACCGGAAGGCATTGAATTCAACGGTATCGTGGGCAAGCCCACCAAAGCCTACTTCCTCGCCGATCCGGAACGCAAAGCACTCCCCGTTTCCTATGATTCCAACGGTCACATTACTAAGATCGAAGTGCCTGAGAAAGCACTGGATGAACGAAATACAGTCATCGCCTTGGAGTATGATGCAGCGATCGTTGCCGATCCGAATGCGAAGGGTCAATATCACTGGTATACTACACGTTCGAAGCGTCATACCGATATCAAGCACAATGCCCATGCTGGGCAAACCGAACTACTTGAAGCGGTTAAAGCTGCACGTCACTAAACTATGAAACGCTCATTTCTACTAGCCCTCTCATTGGTCACTGCTGCGGTCACTCATGCCGCAAGTCAGCCACCTGTGGTGAGCAGGTCGAATCCAAACATCATCTACATTCTAGCGGATGACCTTGGCTACGGCGATGTGCATGCGCTCAACCCCGAGAAGGGAAAGATCCCCACGCCACACATGGATCGCCTCGCAGCGGAGGGTATGGTGTTTACCGATGCGCACAGCAGTTCTTCGGTTTGTACGCCAACCCGCTACGGCATCCTGACCGGTCGCTACAACTGGCGCACTCGCTTGCAAAGCGGCGTCTTGTTTGGCTTTGATCAACCACTGATTGCCCCGGATCGCCTGACAGTTGCCGGATTACTCAAAGAGCAGGGCTACACGACGGCGATCATCGGCAAATGGCACCTTGGCCTCGGGCTCAACAAGCCGGACGGCACACCGACCCGTGGCAAGGCCGCACCCATCGATGGCGTGGATTGGGATGCTCGTATCGAGGGTGGTCCCGTTGATCTGGGCTTCGACTCTTGGTATGGTATCGCCGCGTCACTGGACATGCCGCCTTACATTTGGATTGAGAACGACCGCTTTATCGGCGAGTGCACGACCATGAAGGCTTTTCACCGTAATGGGCCGGCTCATGCCGACTTCGAGGCGGTGGATGTGCTGCCGGAGATCGGACGTAAATCGGCCGAATACATTCAAAAGCAAACCGCCGATGAGCCATTCTTTCTGTATGTGCCGCTCACCTCGCCGCATGCACCGATCATCCCAACCGATGAGTGGAAGGGGAAGAGCACGTTGGGCGATTATGGCGATTTTGTGATGAACACCGATGCCATTGTCGGCCAGATCACCAAAGCCGTCGATGCTGCGGGCTTGGCTGAGAATACCATCATCATCGTGACCAGCGACAACGGTTGCTCCAAGGTGGCCGATATACCCGCTTTAAAAGCACAAGGGCATTATCCCAACGCACACTTTCGTGGCTCGAAATCCGACATTTGGGACGGCGGGCACCGCGTGCCCTTCATCGTGCGCTGGCCTGCTGGCGTGGAGGCCGGTTCGAGCAGCAATGAAGTCATTTGTCTGACGGATCTGATGGCAACCTGTGCCGAACTTACCGGCGCCCAACTGCCGGACAATGCCGGCGAGGACAGCGTGAGCTTCGCGCCAGCTCTGAAAGGTGAGCCGATTGTTTCGACGCGTCAGGGTGTGGTTCACCACTCTGTCAGCGGGCAGTTCGCTTATCGCGATGGCAAATGGAAGATTCTGCTGACCAAAGCTTCCGGCGGTTGGACGAAGGAATCAATGTCCGACAATGCCCCCGCACAACTCTACGACATGGAGGCCGACCCCGAAGAGCAAAACAACCTCTACCACAGTCATCCGGAGGTCTTCGAGCGCTTGTTTGCCCAACTGGAGTCCGATGTGGCACGGGGACGCAGCACCGCTGGCCCGAAGCTGAGCAATGATATTAAGAACGTAAATTTCAAGAAACGCTACAAATAGCGAAGCTCAGCAGGATATAGAGGCTTCCGGCGGTAGTCATGATTCTTGAACTCAACATAGTAAATCATCGGAGTGACCTCGGATGCTACGACCGGTAAAACGTAGCATCGGCGGTAACGCTGATGACGACCCCATAACGAACTGTTACTACACCTCTAACTTGCTTCGAATCGCCTCTGAACCCCGACAGACTCTAAAGTCAAAACATGGTATTAGGTGATATTGATGGCTATGCAATATCATGTGTACTAGCGATAGACGGGTAGGTGAATTTCTATTAGGATTCACACTTAATGTCGATGAATGTTCCATGCGGCTATGGCTTACTGCTGGAATCCCGTAAGGGTGCCCTCATCGACAGCCTCATTTGCCCCTATCCAGAAATTGAATCTATTTAAGTAGAGAACCCCTCATTTCATCGAATATGAATACGAAGAAAATACTTCTAACCGCCTTGGCTATCGGCTTGAGCGGACTCTTTGCTCAGGCCGAAGAATCTCGTCCCAATATCGTGGTCTTTCTGGCTGACGACATGGGGTGGGGCGATTCCGCTCCCTACGGTCACGAACTCATACAGACGCCCAATTTGGACAAGCTGGCTTCGCAAGGGGTGAAGTTTACCCAGTGCTACTCGGCTGCTGGCGTTTGCTCGCCCGCGCGTGGCGCGATCCTCACCGGGCGCACGCCTTATCGCAATGGAGTCTGGCGGCACCTTTCCGGTAATGGCCCTTCGCATCTACGCGTGAGTGAGATCACTTATCCGGAATTGCTACAGGAGGCGGGTTATGAGACCTGTCACGTCGGGAAATGGCACCTCAACTCCGAGCAAATGTTTAACAATCCCGACTACCCGCAGCCGAGCGATCACGGTTACGACTACTGGATGTCGACCCACAACAACGCCGTACCCAGCCATAAGAACCCGATCAATTTCGTGCGCAATGGTGAGGCGATCGGAGCAGTGGACGGCTATTCCGCTCCATTTGTAGCCGAGGAGGCTGTGCACTGGATGGAAGACATACGCGATCCCGCAAAGCCGTTTGCTCTGTCGGTCTGGGTGCATGAGCCGCATAAGCCGATCGCCACGGATGACCGTTTTCAATCACTTTACGGAGACCACAAAAACAGCGAATACATGGGTAATATCACCCAGCTCGACTATGCCTTGGGCATGGTGATGGATGCCTTGGAGGCACAGGGCGTGAGCGACAACACCTTGTTGATCTTTACCTCCGATAACGGCCCCGAAGGCAGAGGCGGCATCACTGGCGGATCGACCGGTGGCCTCCGTGGCCGCAAACGCAACGACTACGAGGGCGGCATCCGCGTCCCTGGTCTGGTGCGTTGGCCGGGACACATCCAGCCCGGCACGGTGAGCGATACACCTGTGATTGGTTCAGATATTTTTGCCACTGTTTTGGACGTGTGCGGGATTCCTTTACCGCAGGATCGCGTCATCGATGGCACCAGCATGGTGCCGGCCTTTGCCGATAAGCCAGTGGATCGCAACGTACCGATGTTTTGGCGCACCCATGTGTCGGGGCCGGACGACCGTGTCGCGATGCGTATCGGCGATTGGAAAATCGTCGGCGACGAGACCTTAAGTGAATTCAAGCTGTTTAATATCCCACAGGATCATCAGGAAAAGAAGGACCTCTCGGCCAAGATGCCCGAGAAAACGGAGGAAATGAAAAACATACTGGTTAACCTATGGGGTGAGATTGAAGCCGAAGGTCCCAGTGAATGGTGGAAGAGCGAAACACAGAGACCCAAGGGGGGCAGCAAACTGAAATATTAGGAACGTTCTGCTTATGATAGAAATAGCTCCGTTGATTTGTAGGAAAAGCGCTAGTTGGCTGTGTTGGCTTGCTGTTGCCGGTGCCTCTGTAGCGACGCATCTCTGCGCGGCTGCCGCTCCTGCCGCTTCGTTGGACTCGGATACACTCCGGATCAGTGATGGTAGCCGTTTTGTGCCGCAGGATTTCTACCCGGAGTTCAGCTGGGAGACTACGCCACGCTATTTTATGTTTGGTGACATGAACCGTTTGCTGACGCCTGAGCAGGTTCGTTATATTGCGGAGCAAACCAATTTCTTGTGCATCGAAAAGTCGCATGGCATGAAGCCGCTCGGCGCGGCGGAACTCGGCGCGAAGCATGAGGCGGCGGCTTTCAAGGAGGTCAATCCCCGGATGAAAGTGCTGTTCTATTTTAATGCCGCGTATGCTTGGCCTTATACCTCCTACAATAAACTGTTTACTAAGGAGGGCTTTGAGGAAAACCCAAGGTTGAAGGAGGTCTTGGTGACTGATTCTAAAACCGGTGAATTAGCGAATCGCTATGGCGCGTATTGCTACGATGTTTTGAATCCCTTCATGCGCCGTTGGTGGGTGGAAACGGTAGCCAATGCAGTCGAGGAAACCGGCTGCGATGGGGTATTTATCGATCAAATGCATGGCAATGTGGATTTTCGAAAAGACAAGAAGGATGAGATTAATGATGCGATGGCGGAGATGATGTCTGCGCTCAAAGAGAAGCTAGGCTCTGAAAAAATATTACTCGCGAACAATGCCTACAGCGACTCGACCAGTGAGATTTACGCGGTTTCCGACGCGGTCATGTTTGAAAACTATGCGCGCGTCAAATCGAGTAAAGAGAGCCTGCTGTCTGAGTGGGAGGACATGTTGCGGATCGCGAAAGACGGCAAGGTTTCGGTTTTCCGTTTGGGCGTCGAAGGCACATGGCGGGGGAACATGCAGCCCAATATGCCGGCGCTCTCGAAGGAGAAACTGGAGTTCGCCCATGCCTGTTATCTGATCGGGGCTCAGCCGTATTCTTATTTCATGTATAGTTGGGGCTGGAAGGTGGCTACGGGGGCGCTGGTGGACTATCCTGAATTGAGAAGACCGATTGGCCCGCCTCAAGGTGCCTACTCGCGAAACACGCCCGATGGCTGGGAGTTTACCCGGGAGTTTGAGCATGCCAGTGTCTGGGTAAATACAGAAACCCGCGAGGCGAAGATTACCTGGCATCATGCAAAATGATGCCGAGCCTGAACGAATGAATTTCTGAATGATTATGAGAATACAAACTATATTAGCTACCTTTCTGACTGTGTCCGCTCTGTCGTGTGTGCCGCATACTTCCCTGGCTTCAGCGTCTGCTTCAATGGCAAACTATCCAGAGAAAGCTCTGCGTCTTCACTACGATAAACCTGCGCCGGATAGTGACTTCGGTTGGGCCAATGATTCCATCCCTATGGGCAATGGTTACATGGGCATCAATGTGTTTGGCGGTCCCGAAACCGACCGAATTCAGATCACTGAAAACAGCCTCTACGATTGGGCGGACAAAAATAGTGGACTTAAACGACGGGGCGTGAACAACTTTGCCGAGGTTTACATCGATTTTGATCACAGCAAAGTCAGCAATTACACGCGGGAGCTCGACCTCAATAAAGGTATTTCGACGGTAAATTATGAGCAGGGTGGTGTGACCTACTCGCGGGAATACTTTACCAGCTACCCCGACAAAGTCATGGTCATTCGCCTTAGCGCATCAGAAGCGGAAAAACTGTCGTTCACACTGAGCCCGACCATTCCTTTCATTGATGACGGAAAAACCGGATCCGTCTCAGCAGTCGGTGATACTGTTACGCTTTCCGGCATGATGACTTACTTCAAAATACAATTTGAAGGCCAATTCAAAGTGATCCCCATAGGAGGTCAGATAAATGCATCCAATAGCGAAGGCACCATCACAGTGTCGGATGCTGACAGTGCGGTGATTCTGATCGCGGTGGGCACCAATTATCAGTTCGATCCCCAGGTGTTCCTGACCGAGAAGGCCACTGATAAGCTGAAGGGCTTTCCCTATCCCCATGCTAAGGTGACTGGCTATTTGGCTGACGCCGCCGCGAAGTCCTATGATGAGTTGCTGGCAAACCATTTGGCGGATTACACAGAACTCTATGACCGTGTGAGTCTCGACCTTGGCGCAGAAGAGCCGAGCATCACCACTGATAAATTGGTGGATGCGTATCCAGCCGGAGCTTCGAGCCGATACCTTGAAGAGCTCGCGTTTCAGTTCGGACGTTACATGCTGATCTGTTCCTCCCGGGCAGGCACACTTCCGCCCCACCTTCAGGGCATCTGGAACGTCTATGCGCGGCCGCCGTGGTCGTCTCAGTATCTGCACGATACGAACGTGCAAATGGCCTACGCGCCGGCCTTCAGCGCCAACCTGCCCGAACTGTTCGAGTCCTATGTGGGTTTCTTTGAAGCTTTTGTTTATCGGCAGCGGGAATACGCCACAGAATACATTCAGAAGTATAACCCCTCACAGCTCGACAAGAGTGGAGACAACGGTTGGTCCGGTCCCTTCTGGGCCAATCCATACGATGTTCCCGGAAAAAACCCTATCGCTGGCTTCGGTACTGGCGGCTGGATTTCTCAAATGTTCTGGGACTACTACGACTACACGCGCGACGAGACGATACTAGAAGAAACCGTCTATCCCGTGTTGTATGAGCAGGCTAACTTCGTTTCCCGCTTCGTTCAGGAAATTGATGGTAAGCTGCTGGCCAAGCCTTCCTCATCCCCGGAACAATACCTGGAAGGAAAAAGAAAGCGCGAGTCAATCGGCACCACCTTCGACCAGCAGATGTTTTACGAAAATCATCACAACACTCTGAAGGCCGCCAAAGTCCTCGGTCGCAACGATGACCGGTTGGATCTATACGAAAAGCAACTTCCGCTGCTGGATCCGATTCATGTTGGAAAATCCGGACAAATTAAGGAGTTCCGTGAGGAAGAATTCTACGCCGATGCAGGCAGCACGATAGATCCTCACCACAGGCACACGTCTATGCTGCTTGGATCCTATCCCGGGCAGTTGATCAACGCCTCCACACCGGCTTGGCTTGATGCGGTCGAGGAAACCCTGACTTTGCGCACCCGTAAATCGAATATTGGCTGGGCGCGTGCCGAGCGCATCGCCTTTTGGGCTCGTGTGTATGATGGCGATGAGGCCTATCTTTTCTATCGGGATCTGCTGGAAGGCAACTACCTGCACAATCTCTTCAACGATCACCGGGGCGGTCCGCTCTTCCAAGCTGACGCAAACTACGGTGCCACCGCCGGGGTGGTGGAATTACTCCTACAGAGCCAAGACTATGTCGTGTCGCCATTGCCAGCGTTGCCTAGCGCTTGGTCGGAAGGTAGCTACCGGGGTCTATTGGCTCGGGGCAACTTTGAGGTCTCCGCGAAGTGGTCGGATGGTCAAGCCAGCCAATTGGAAGTCTTGTCCAAATCGGGAGGCACGCTTGATTTAAGATATCCCAACGTTGCCCTCGCCGTGATCCGAAATGCAGACGGACAAAAGGTCGACTTCGTCGCCAAAGGCAGTGATCAGATCCGCATCGATACGAGTAAGGGGCAGACCTATGTCGTCACTGAGATACCAGTCTACACGCCCGTGACCGCACCCACGAATCTGAAGATCGATCGGAACACTGCGAGCCAGGTCGAACTCTCTTGGGCTGGCAGTTCGGATGCGGCCTATTACCAGCTCTACCGAGCGGTGGGGAATGCCCCGGACTACGAACCGATTGCCTCAGAAATCAAAGACAGCCGCTTTATCTACAAAGCCTCGGATCTGATACAAATTGAGCAGATGACGCTCAAGGTCACTGCAGTGCGGGCTGATGGACGGGAGAGTGCCGAGGGTGCCACGGTTGTCCGCTTGTTACCTTAGTGTCGTGTTCAATGATGATCCGTAGAATAAGTATTCTTGTCACTCTGATCAGTGCGACCACATGGCTGTCGGCGGAAGAGTATTATGTGGCGGTGACAGGTGCGGATTCCAACACGGGCAGCATCGATCAGCCATTTGCCACCGTGCAACAGGCGGTGGATTTGGCAAAGCCCGGCACGCGGATATTTCTGCGTGAGGGGCGGTATCATCAGCGGATCGATTTGTCCGGTGTGGCTGGGGAGGCGGGTGCGCCGGTGGTCATCCAGTCCTATGCCGGCGAGGACGTTGTTTTAGACAATACCTTTGCGGTGACGTCCGCTTGGAGTCGTGATCGGGGCGAAGTGTATCAGACCCGCGTGCTTGAGGATGTGACGCAGCTATTTATCGACGGAAAGCTTATGACTTTAGCGCGATTCCCGAATGCCTTGGCTTTTTCGGATGAGGTTTGGCGCTTCAAAGTATCACGCCGAATGAAGACCGGAGACTCGAAGCGGGGGATCGTGAAAGACAACCCGAGAGAGGGAGCGAATGAGACCATCGCGGACGCCAATGTTGATTTTTCAGGTTGTGTCGCCGTGATGAATTTCGGGGATCATGTATCGGCCTCGGGTGTTGTCTATGATCACAGTGCGGGCTCGGACACTTTTAAGTATCGGGCGCATTTCAAACCCTATAAGAATACGCATAACTATTTCTTGGAGGGCGGCGTCGGCGCGGCGGAGCGCGTGATGCTGGATATGCCCCAGGAATGGGCCTATGATGAAACGACCAAGGTGCTCTACCTTTGGTCAGACGACGGGCGCAGTCCGCAGGGAAGACAAGTCTACGCGCGAGGCACGAATCCATACCTGGTGACTGGAGATGCCGCGACCCGACATGTCATGATCGATGGAATTGATTTTTTTGCAGGCACCTTAAAGTTCACCTCTTCGGATTATATCACGCTGCAGAATTGTGAGAGCGATTATTACACCGCATCGAAGCGTTCACTGGGAGAGGCGGGCACGCCGACTGAAACCTTCAGTGTGACGGGTAGTGCGGACGATTTTTGTGTCGGCTTGAAGGTGTTCAATTGTGCGTTCAGATACGCCGACTCCGGTGCTTTTGTAGGATCCTTCCTTGAGGGGGCGGTCTTTGCGAATAACTTATTTTATCAAATCGACTATGCCTGTGTCAGTCGCAACACCTTAACTTTAGGAGCGACGCGCGATCTCGTGTTTCGCCGCAATACACTCGATACCGCGGGCAGTGGTCTGGGCGTGACCATTGGCTTGTATGATTCGGAAGAGGGACGTCCGTGGACCTGTGAGTATAATTTCCTGACCCGTCTAGGCCTGCTGGAAGGGGACGGTTCCGGGATCTATAGCGCGCATGAGCAAATCGTGGAATCCGTGAGTCGTTACAACTGGTTCATCTCGAATCGTGAACGGGATTTTCGATGGGATGGCTGGAATGATCCGCTCTTAGGGGTGCGGGCTAATTTTTATCGGAATGTCGCCATGGCTGACCGCATCAAGACGATTGCCGTGGGGGACGGTGTCCACCTGAAAGGCGACTATCACGAGGTCTATAATAACGTAGGCGTTTACAAATGGTCATCGCTCGAAGTGTCGGTGGCTAAAGGTGGAAATGCTCACACGATCACCAGAAATAACATTGCAGATGATCTGTTGGATCACCCAATGCCGGGAGATCATTCGCATAACCAACGAGGGGGCACCGGTCGCTTGTTAAGAGATCCGGACAATTGGGATTTTCGTCCGCGCGCGACGGCAGCTGCCCTCATCGACCGGGGCGCCATAGTGGATCGATGCCAAGTGAACGGTCAAAGCATAGATGTGACCGCAGGCTACAACGGGGAGGCACCTGATATCGGAGCCTATGAATTTGGAGACGACTATTATTGGATCCCCGGGCGCATGGAAGCACATGCGAGTATGCCAGTCCCACGCAACAATGGGCGCTATGTGCAGTTGGATACCGATTTGATGTATCTCACCGGCTTAGAGGGCAAAGCGGCCAATATATACTTCGGCACGGATCCGGAGAATCTGGACTTTTTAACCACACAGGATCGTTCCACTAATATCGTTAAACTGGCCGATTATATTAAGCTAGACGGCGATCAGCGGTATTTCTGGCGGGTCGATACTGTTCAAGGCGACGACTCTGTGGTCACGGGCGAGGTCTGGACATTTAAAACCAAGATCGAGCGGACTTTTCTACCTTGGGACTCGGTGGGGATCGCGAACGCTGCTTGGAAAAAGCAGCCTATGACCGGGGATCTATATTTTGATGCAGCCGGCAAGAGCTCCGGGCGTCGCGCATTGCTGTTCTCAAAAGACACCTTTCAGAGTGATCGAGGATTCACGCTCACAGTGGGTTACACGACAGACGTTGTCGATGGTCAGCGTGATCACGGGTTTTCCTTCGGCCTCATTCGAGCGGGGCAGCCAGCCATAAATTACTTAGACAGCAATCCGTTTGGTGAAGATGCGGAGCTGTATAGTCTCGGAATCAATTTGGTCGCGGGTAAGCGACCGGACTTCCAAGGCTTGAATTTTACCGATGGCAGCAAAAACAATCGACCGATCGTGAATCTGAACCGCTCGGGCACGAATGTGCAGTTCGAGGAAGAGGCGCGTTTTCAATTCAATGAAAGCCATGTGGTGAAGCTGACCATTCTGCCGGACGGCCAATGGTGGTATTCGATTAACGGAGTCTTAGAGGGGCGTGGGACGATTCGAGGCGGGTTTGATATGGCCAGTCGCTACCGTGTCGCTGTCTTTGCCAGAGATTTTAAGGGCAGCAAACGACTACAACATCTCTCACTCAGTCAGAATCCTGAAACGTTTCAAATCAGCGATACCTACGAGATCGAGTCCATGCGTAACAAGCTTTCGCTGCTCGCGGAGAGCCAAACGTGGGTCAACAGCGAAGGGGTGAAGATTGTAGCCGCAGTTCGAGATATACAGGGCACTGAAGTGATCTTCTTTATGGATGGTAAAGAAATACCGTATCCCATTTCGGGGCTATCGGATGAAAGCCAAGAGAAGCTAAAGCAATTAAAACGCATTGATTAATTTAACGCTAACATGAACCGTCTACCCCTTACCCTCACATCCGCTCTCTTTGGCTTCGTGTCTCTTGCCTGGATCATCGCTCCATCTGTCAGTCTTGCTAAGACGAGTGCTAATGCTGAAGGAAGAGGTCAAGAGACAGTGTCCGATCCTCGCCCCTTTAATCAGGGCACCGACTTGTTTATTGCCCAGTTCGATAACTATCCGGACTCGGATGACGTCCACTCGCAAGCCGCAGTTGGCAGCTTCCTTTCGCATGCCGATTTTGAAGGCATGAACACTCTAGCCGTGGCAGGTGCCTATGGACGCCAGCCGGGCAATGCGAAGTGGAAATATATCAACTCCAACGAACTCTTTGAGTTGGCCTTTGGCGAAGAGAATGTGCGCTGGGTCGATGCGCATGCGGACAGAGCGTTTGCCGCGAACGTAATCAGGGACAAGGCCAAGCCTGTTCTAGAGGCCGGAGGCAAAGTTTGGGTGATGGAAGCCGGGCAGTCGGACGTCACTGCGGATTGGTTGGCCGCATTAATTGCGGACGGAGTGGCCAATACACAGACGAACGTCATCGTCGTGCAACATAGCATTTGGAACATCAAGCAGACCACGGCTAGCGATTTGGACTACGTCAAGGAGCATGCCCATTATGTCAAAATCGAAGACGGTAACCATGCGGGCAATGGGACGCCGGATTACCAAGAGTCTTCAACGGAATACATGGCTTCTATTTTCGATGCTTCAAATCCGAATACATTCGCGCAATCCTTATGGTTGAAAGCGAAAGAGATCACGGACGCCTGCAGTTATAAGGGCGGCCCCATTCCTGGAGGAGGGATTGACTTCTCCGACACCGCTGAGGCGATGTGGATCTTTGCTTTGGATGAGAAGCTGCCCATCGTTCAGACATTTTTAGATGCCTTCGTCCTAAATACACCGACACGATAACCCCATCGGCCTCGTTACATATTTTGGTAACGGGGATTCGTCCACCAGACCCCCAACACACATACCTCATGAATCATCCCGAACACGATACTAATACCCCCTTCATTATCCTCATCAGCCTCGTTGCGACGATAGGTGGTTTCCTCTTTGGCTTTGATAGTGGCGTCATAAACGGCACGGTTGATGGCCTGCAGACGGCCTTCGATTCCAGTAGTGTCGGCACCGGGTTCAATGTTGCGTCCATGTTGCTGGGCTGCGCCATTGGTGCATTTTTTGCCGGACGACTGGCAGACCTCTATGGTCGCCGCTCACTCCTGATTGTGGCGGCGGTTTGCTTTACGATCAGTGCGTGGGGTTCCGGCGTCTCCGATGCTTCGATCGAGTTTATTTTCTATCGCATACTCGGAGGCCTCGGTGTGGGAGCCGCGAGTGTGATGGCACCCGCTTACATTAGCGAGGTCACGCCAGCCCGATATCGTGGCACACTTTCATCAGTTCAGCAAATTGCCATCATCTCGGGGCTTTTCATGGCCTTTCTGAGTAATTTTTTGATAGCAGGGTCAGCGGGGGGCTCGGTCGAAGAATTTGCCTTGGGGCATGAAGCCTGGCGCTGGATGTTCTGGGTGGAAATTATCCCCTCGGTCATCTTTTTTGTCGCTCTACTGTTTATTCCCGAGAGTCCGCGTTTCTTGGTGGCTACGCAGAAAACAGACAAGGCCTTGAGCGTTCTCAAAAAATTGATGGGCGAGGATGCCGAGGCGAAGTTACAAGAGATTGAGTCGAGCCTTGCTGCGGATCATCACCGTCCCCGGTTGAGAGACATTGTCGATCCAAAGCATGGAATCCGACCCATCGTATGGGTGGGCGTGGGGTTGGCTGTGTTTCAGCAGCTTGTCGGGATCAACGTTGTTTTTTACTACGGCGCGGTGCTTTGGCAATCGGCCGGCTTCACCGAGGATCATGCACTCTTGATTAACGTGATCAGTGGTGGCGTCAGTATTGGAGCCTGTGTGATGGCTACTGCTTTGATCGACCGTATTGGTCGCAAACCACTATTGGTGGTGGGGTCTTGCGGTATGGTCATCGCACTCGGCACCATGGCAGTCGTCTTTGTGACCGCAGTGGCCGGATCAGGGGGAGACTTAATGCTAGAAGGCAAGAGCGGCCCGGTCGCACTGATTGCTGCGAATCTGTATGTCTTTTTCTTTAATATTTCTTGGGGGCCTGTGATGTGGGTGATGTTAGGGGAGATGTTCCCAAACCAATTGCGTGGCTCTGGACTCGCGGTAAGTGGACTGGCGCAGTGGCTAGCAAATTTTGGTATCACCATGAGCTTTCCGGTTCTTCTCGTCACCATCGGCTTGGGCGGAGCCTATGGCCTCTACACCGTCTGTGCATTCGTCTCAATTATATTTGTGATCAAGTTTGTTCGCGAAACGAAGGGGATCGCCCTCGAACAGATGAAAGGGTGATGCCGTTCGATCTAATCTAATATACGTTATTTTTTTTTAATCTACCAACCGAAACCCATGAACTACAAAATCCATATCTTCATCGCATTATTCATCGCATCGGTCAGCGCGCTTCAAGCGGCGGAACGGGCGACCAACCCATTCGTGAAACACATGTTCACGGCCGATCCCTCCGCGCATGTGTGGGAGGACGGTCGGCTCTATGTGTATCCATCGACTGATATCAAAGGCAAAGGATATAGAGCGATGGATGGCTATCATGTGTTTTCGACGGATGACATGATCACCTGGAAAGACCACGGAGAGATTCTTCATTCACGGGATGTGGAATGGAGTGGGGGACCCGGTGTGATGTGGGCTCCGGATTGTGTCTATAAGGACGGCACCTACTACTTCTATTTCCCACATAAGAATGCGAAAAAGGTCTGGGAGATCGGAGTCGCCACCAGCCAAAACCCTGCGTCTGACTTTAAAGTGCAGGGCTACGTGAAAGGCGGGAATACCTTCTGCGATCCCTGTGTCTTTATCGACGATGACGGGCAGGCTTATCTGTATGCGGTTGTCAAAGCCAAGTGTTATGCGGCCAAGCTTAAGAATAACATGATGGAAATCGAGGGGGAGATGGTTCTGCAGGAAGAACTGGAAGGCCACCGTGAAGGGCCCTTCGTGTTCAAGCGTGAGGGGATCTACTATATTATCTATCCCAATGAAACGAAGCCGGGCAATGAGATGGCCTATTCGATGGCCAAGAGTCCGCTCGGGCCATGGGAGAGCAAAGGCGTCTTTCTTGGCAGCACCGATGTGTTAACGACGCATGGTTCTGTCGTTGAATATAAAGGGCAGTGGTATCTTTTCTACCACAACGGTGCGCTCTCCGGTGGAAAAAATACGAACCGATCGATCTGTTTCGACAAGGTCTTTTTTAATGAAGACGGCACCATCAAGATGGTCGAGCAGAGCCCTAGCGTTCTTCCCTAAGGATCCTCTAATATGTGCAATCAACTATGAAAACTTACCTATTATCCCTCTCAGCACTCATGATTTATGGCCTAACTTTACAGGCCGAGGCAGAGGTCGATGAGACCAGCTACGAATACCGCTTCGACCCGAGCTTGAAGCAGACTCCGGACTCGATCGCTCGTAAGGAACAGTGGTTCTACGATGCGAAGTTCGGTGCTTTCATTCACTTCGGTGTTTATTCTGTTTTGGAAGGCGCCTACAAAGGAAAGCCTCAAGGCCCCAAGTATGCCGAGTGGATTTGGGCGGATGCGAAGATTTCAGCCGATGAATATCGGGAGGTCGCCATGACGTTCAATCCGGTGGAGTTCGATGCGGATGAGTGGGCGAAGATCTTTAAAGACAATGGCATGAAGTATGTCGTCATCACATCGAAGCACCACGATGGCTTCGCCCTGTATGATTCTGCGGTGAGTGAATTTGACATCGTGGATGCCACACCTTTTAAGCGTGATATTATCAAGGAATTGAGCGAAGCCTGCCATCGTGCCGGTTTGAAGTTTGGCGTCTATTACTCACAGGCACAGGATTGGGATGAGCCGGATGCGCCCGTCATGAGTCCGCGTCGGATCAGACGAAATGTGATGCACCCCGAAATCCGGAGGGGATTTAAGCCGGACTTCGATCAATACCTCGCGGAGAAGAGTCTGCCTCAAGTGGAGGAGTTGATGAAGAACTATGAGATCGACCTCGTTTGGTTCGATACGCCGATCGACATGACTATTGAGCGTGCGCAGCAGTTTACAGATGTCGTTCGTAAATATCGGCCAAATTGCTTGATCAATTCCCGTCTGATTCAAAAGGGCAGAAATAAGGTTTTGCAGGAAAATCTTCCACTCTTCGACTATATTTCAGTCGGCGACAAGGAAGTGCCGACAGAGAAGCTGCCGCTTTACTTTGAGTCTCCGGACAGTGTGAGCACCTCTTATGGCTATAAGACCTATGGTCGCCATGACTACCACACGGAAGAGGAGATGATTCACCGACTCGTGAGCACCGTTTGTGCAGGTGGCAACTATCTGCTCAACAACGGCCCCATGGGCAACGGCAAGATCGACCCCGAAGCGGTGCGCCTCTACGGCGTGATCGGCGATTGGCTCAAAGTGAATGGCGAGTCGATCTTCGATACGCGTCGCAATCCGCTTTCGTATCGCCCGGAGTGGGGGAACTGCACCGTGAGCAAAGACGGTAAAGCGCTTTATCTACACGTCTTGGAATGGCCACAGAGCGGAATACTTGAACTGCCCGAACTGCCTGCGGCGGTGACTTCGGCAAACTTTTTGGCCAACGGGAAAAATGCAGATTTCGTTCAGGACGGAAATGCGCTTAAGGTCACTTTGCCGGACGCTCCGCTCGATCCGTATGCCACAGTGATCAAACTTCACCTCCAGTAAGAACTTCGGCAATCAAAGTCTCTTTCCAACTCCAATATACATCAGTGTTCATTTTTATTAAGATGATGACGCCCAAGCAGGGGAACAGGAGATTCAGCCGTGCTAGAAATTTGCTTATGGGGCGTTTGATCTCAATTCTAGTTTTGCTGCTTTGTGCCACTGGCCTATCTGCAGAGATTCTTTATTATGATGCCTTCGACCAAGACGGATTGTCTGAAAATGCCGGGGTTGGTGGAGGTGCTATCAGTCGATTGATTGACTCGGATCGTTGGTCGGATGACGGAAATGCCAGCTACGAGTCGATAGGAATCAGTGATTCTGGTCGGGCGCTACTGCTTTCGGAGAATAGCTTTCAGTCTGACACTGGGTTCAGGCTATCGCTTCGTTGCTTCACAGATAGTCTTAAAGGTGCGGGCGGGCATAACTTGTCCTTCGGTCTGATTCGCAGTGATCAAGACCTTACAAGCTATCGAGGCTTTAATCCATTCGCGCAGCGAGCGGGCGTTTATGCCATGGGGGTGAGTGTCACTTCCGGTCGCGGCGGTGTGGGGCAGGGAATGTATTTTAGCGATGGCGATACCGGAAGATACTTACAAAACTTGCCTTCGAAAGTGCCTTTTAAGGCGGGCGTACCGTCTTTGGTCACACTGGAAATCGAGGCAGGCGGCTATTGGTGTTACCGGGTAGATGGGCAATACGCAGCCTCAGGTGTTCTGGTGGAGGGCTTTGACCTGAGTAAACGCTATCACGTAGCCATCTACGGACAAGGCGGCGGCCTGAAGGTAATTCAGTTTGTTAAGTTAGAGAAAGGCTATGCAGCCGGCGAGCGGGCTCATCATTCACGGGGAACCTGGAGCGGGGGCATGGGCTTGGATAAGATTCAGGACTTTAAAACGCTGGATGTGGTGCAGGTTCGCCTGACTGATGGGGCGGTGCTTTCGGCCTCGCATTGGGCGCCGCACCGGTTGCTGGAACTCTTGTGCCGTGGAGAGATTGGTCCGGATAGGGAGCCCATTAAATTGTGTGTGCCTCCTTGGGGGGATTTATCAAAGCTCGAACCCGATCACGATCCGATTCGGGAAAAGATGGAGGCGATCAAAGCGGCGGGCTTTGCCCTTAAGGCTTATGGCAATTGTGAGAACTTTGTTGGCAATAACACCGAAGAGTGGGAGCTGGTCTCACAGCGATGGAAAAAATTCTGCGATACGAACCCCTCGATCATCGAGTTTATCAATAGTCAGCCCTATCACACCGGCATCTGGGATCGGAAAACGAATCGTTACGTCGATGCCACGCAGAAATTTCCGAACCGAAAATACATGTTCTGTTACGCAGAGCTGGTCTTGAAGGACTATGCACTCCGCTACGGTGACCTCATCGACGAGTGGATCTTCGATTCCGCCACTGACATCAACCAGAATGGAGACAACCCTGATAGTGGTCTGATTGAAGAGCAGCGCATTTATCAGGCCTTTGCCAAGGCCGTGCATGCCGGTAACCCTGAGATTGCTATCGCATTTAACAATGGTCGCAGCACGGTCAAATCGCCTCACTTTCCTTTTGCGACCCCGACGCGCTTCGATGATTTTACCTTTGGCCATGGCTTTGGAGGCAACAATAGCCATGGTAGTAAAGAGGGTGGGCAATTTAATCGCAACTACGCCCACGTGGAGCGTATGGCCGAGACGAATGGGTATGTCTTCGCAGGAGGCGATCGGACTTGGGACGACAAGATTGTCGGTAACTTTCATTCCAAATTATCAACCACCGGCTGGAAGTCGGGTGGTAAACAAGCCTGGGAGGAGGCCGACTTTCTGAAGTGGAATCTCGAAGCCATGCAAGCGGGCGGCATGATGACCTGGGACGGCTCGGCCACCTCCAAATATCAAAGAGATTGGACACTCCGGCAGTGGTCTTACGAATTATTGAAAGCCCTCGACGATTATCTTGCAGTACATGAATCGCCAGGAGCCCCGAACTGGGCGAGAGCATACACCGTGCTGCCGGACGCGATTGTTGGAAGTCAATACAGGCATGTCTTAGTGGTCGGGAAAGACCTATGGGATCCCGAGGGCGACACCATTTCCACCCTATCGAAATCCGCAGACGCCCCCGGTTGGTTAAACATCAATCAAGACGCCAATAACCCAGAGCATTGGGTGCTCAGTGGTCGAGTTGACGGTTCTACGGAGCAAACGCTTACCTTTGAACTGATGGCAACGGATACGAATGGCATGGTGGGTACTCGGGAAGTGGAATTGCATGTGGTCAGTCGTTAAAAGAACAGCGCAGATTCGTAGAGTGCTCTGCACCTCTTAGCTGACAATTTTTATCGATTTTCTAGTGACTGCCGCGTGTGACCATCCCTCATTTAAGCTATAGACGGAGTCGGTAGATTTTTGATAGGATTATCATTACTTTCGTAGCAATATCCCGATGAATAGACTTACCCAATTAACACTCACCCTCAGTGCGCTTATGCTGGGTGTGAGCTTGTCAGCGGGTCCCAACGTGCTCGTGTTCTTTATCGACGACCTCGGGTGGACGGATATCGGCGTCAATGGCTCGACCTTTTACGCGACGCCACATATCGACGCACTCGCGGCGAATGGCGCGAACTTCAAGCGCTCCTATTCGGCCAATCCTGTATGTTCACCCACCCGGGCAGCGATGATGACCGGGAAAGCGCCGCAACGCGTAGGCATTACTCAGTGGATACCCACGAAAAGCAAGGTCGCGCTGCCGTTGTCGGAGGTGACGATCGGGGAGGCCTTTCTCGAAGCCGGCTACCGCACGGGCTACATTGGTAAGTGGCACTTAGGCAAAGAGGATGGGGCGCAACCCGAGTATCAAGGATTTGAATATACCAAAGCGGTCAACCGCGCGGGGCAGCCCGCCTCATTCTTTTACCCCTTTGGGAAGCGCAAGGGCGGCTCCAGTGTGCCGGATTTAGAGGACTACAAGCCCGGCGACTACTTGACCGATGCACTGACCGATAAGGCGATTGAATTTATCGACCAACGCAGCTCGAAGCCCTTCTTCCTTTGCCTCGCACATTATGCGGTGCATACGCCGATCCAAGCGCCTAAGCCATTGGTCGAGAAGTATGTGGCCAAGAAACGCGAAATGTTAAACGCGGGGAAGCCAGAGATGACAGAGGAGAAATACAACACGCTCTCACGTGTTGAACAAGGGGATCCGGAATATGCCGCGATGATTGAGAATTTGGATACTAATATTGGCCGCGTGATGGAGCATTTAAAGGAAAAGGGGATGCTGGAAGACACGATTATTGTGTTCACTTCAGACAACGGTGGCCTTGCGCATCGTAAGCGTATCGCAGCGCCCACCAGTAACGTACCCTTACGCTCAGGCAAGGCTTGGACCTATGAGGGCGGCATTCGCATTCCGACTATTATTAGTTGGTCAGGTAAAATTCAGCCAACGACGACGGAGGCACCAATCATCACCATGGACATGTATCCGACACTGCTTGAACTGGCAGGACTGCCGCTCAAGCCAGAACAGCACTTGGATGGGCAATCACTCAAACCGCTGCTGGCAGGGGTAGTCGAAGCAGAGGCAGAAGATCGTGTGCTGGCATGGAACTATCCCCACGTGCACGGGAATGGGCATCAGCCTTCGGATGCGATTCTGAGCAACGATTGGAAGTTGATCCGTTTCCAAAGTGATGAGCCAGTTGAGCTCTACAACCTGTCGGCTGATGTCGGCGAACAGACTAATTTGGCTCACCAGAATCCGGAGAAAGTCCAAGAGCTTGAGAAACGCCTAGACGCTTGGTTAGCGCGGACGAAGTAATTTTAACGCCCCCCGAATTCTTATGAAGTATTTCCCTATCGCTTTAATCCTCTCGATTGTCTCGCTGTGCTCGACTTTGAACGCAGAGCCCATCGTCGTATCAACTGATCCGACCGGACTGCTCGTCGAAAGTTTAAACGCGGCTAAGCCAAACAAAGCCGGTATTGTCCTTAGCCGTGAGGTGACGCTACCTGCGTTTGAGAATGGGGTCTTTTATCGACCATTCACGGAGCGGAACGGGAAGGGCGGTCATATTGCTCGTGGTAACCGTGTCGAGGCAGTCGCTTTCAAATCGATTGCTGACTTAGAAGCTTACCAGCCATCGAATACACGCAAAGCGCATAATCATGTGCAAGAGGGGCAGTTTATCCTGCTCCAGCTATCTGAGGAGCGATATCTGGCCTTGTTGCCGATGACATCAGAAAAGACCTACGGCCAATTTTTTGTGGAGAATGGTGAGCTTATCCTTAAGTCGGGCAACTATGGCACCAGTGCGATTGATGGTGAGGTACCACTGATTTGCTGGGCTTACGGTGAATCGCCTTATGCCGCTACCCGCGCGGTCTGGGATCAAGTCTTTGAGTCAGGCTTTGTCGCCGCTCAGCCTCGCTCCACTAAAGAATATCCTGAGGAACCCTACGGCTATCTCGGCTGGTGTTCGTGGGAGTTTTACAAGACGAAGATTTCTGAGGATATCATCACGAATGCCTTCCATACGATTGAAGACAGCGGTGCTCCCATCCGCTGGTTAATGGTGGATGATGGCTATCTGGACGAGGAAAGGCGTATGCTGAAAAGCTTCGGTGTGGATCCGAAGAAATTCCCCAATGGTTGGGCTCCGATTGCTGCCTTGAAGAATGATGATCAGATCAAGTGGATGGGCATTTGGCGTAATTTTGGCGGCTACATGAGTGGTGTCTCGGCTAATCACACAATGGATGATCTGAAGCCATACCTCACAAAAATGAAGAACCCGCGCATGGTGTTGCCCGACAATACTCCCGAGGCATCGAAGGCTTTTTATGATAAAATGGTCCGTGATACTAAGGACAACGGCTTTGATTTCATTAAGGTCGATTTCCATTTCCGTACCTTCGAACACTATATCGGATCTATAGACCCGGTTGAGGCGATGCGTCAAAACAACGAAGCGCTCGAGAATGCCACGCATGAGATGGGCATCCCGCTACTCAATTGCATTGCGCAGCCGAATGTTAATTCTCTGCAAACCAAACACAGCGCACTGACGCGTTCCAGCCCTGACTATAATCAGAAGGATAAAGACAAAAATAAGTCGAATACCTACCAGAGTTTCGCCAATCACCTTTGGATGAGCCAAACTGTGTGGGGCGATTTGGATATGTTCCACTCACACGATGAGCGCGATGTGAAGCCAATGGCCATTGCCCGCGCAATTTCCGGTGGCCCCGTTTACATCTCCGATGAACCGTCTAAGATCCATCCTGAAGTGTTGATTCCTTTTGCCTACGAAGACGGCAAGCTGCTGCGCACTGCGGCACCGGCGACACTGCTGCCAGAGAGTTTCTTCATCCATCCCTTTCGTGATGATCATATCTTCCGCGTGGTCGCACCGATGGAAGATGGGGTGGCTGCCATCGCACTGTTCAACTTCACCGAGAGCGGCAATACCTTACAGAGCGGATTCACTGCAAAGGACTACGGTCATGCCGGCGAGCTGTTACCAAATGGCGCAGCTTGGGCGACTCCGGCGGAAGGCCTGTTGGTCTATGATCGCGAGGCAAAGAGCGTGGTCGAACTTGGCGATGGTTTCTCGACCGAGGTGTCTGACTTCGATGCGAAGTTATTCTTGGTCTACCCAAAGGTTAAGGGCTGGGCGGTGATCGGCCGTTCTGATAAGTATTTACCCGCGGCTGCGGTCGATGTGCATTCCGCGACGGAGCAGCAGGTTGAATTTACGCTGAAGGAATCCGGGCCGCTCCTCATTTGGAGTGAGAAGGGTGCACCGAAAATGAGCGACGTTATTTTCGAACCAATGGGCGAACATCTGTATTTCGCTGACCTGCCAGTTTCCAGTGGTTTGCAGGAATTCAAGCTTACACGATAAATGACAGACAATGCAAATTTTGTAGCGTCTGAGCTTGCTCAGGCCCGTCGCGCCTAAAACTACAACTGGCCTGAGCAAGCTCAGACGCCACGATCCTAGAGCAATAATACATCTAAGAAGACCCGAGTGAATTACTTCAATCTATGAAAATGAGCACCTTCACAAAATCACTCTATCTCGCGCTAACTATTTGCTGTGCCAGCTTGCATGCGTCAGAAGTCTTGCGCTCTCCGGATGGGAATATTGAAGTCACAATTGAGAGCGAGCACGGGCAGCTGAATTACTCCGTGGCATTGAATGGCAAGACGATCATCGCCCCATCTGCCTTGGGACTTAAGTCGGCCGTCGATGATACTTTAGAGTTGCAGGGCACCCAGCGTGCGGCCGCCGACGAGGTTTGGGAGTCCGTCTGGGGAATGAACCGGCAGCACCGCGATCACTACAACGAGTTGCAACTGCAGGTCGGTGGTGCATCGGAGCAAACCATTCTCTTTCGTGCCTATGACGATGGTATCGCTTTTCGCTATCAGATTCCGGAGTCACGGAAATTCAGTGAAAAGGCCTATCAACACGAGAGCAGTGCGATCACATTGGTTTCTGAGCAGCCGACTGCTTGGTTTCCATTGAGTCAGGTGTTGGTTTCGGATGCGGTGGATTTGAATAGTTGGGAACCCGCCAAGCCGGGGACGAAGAAGCCGAGCAAGAATTCACGCTATGATTTCAAACCGGAGCAAATTCGCACACCGTTTACCGTGAAGCTCTCGCTAGATGCTTACCTTTCGGTGCATGAAGCAGCGGTGGTTCATTCAGACGAAGCAATGTTGAAACTGGATGGACACACACTGTCCGTTCTCAGCAATATGAAAACTTCGGGTGGGATCGTGACGCCATGGCGGACGATTCAGATTGCGGATCAAGCGAGCGGTTTGCTGGGCTCGTCATTGATTTTGAATTTGAACGAGCCTTCCAAAATTGAGGACACATCGTGGATTAAACCTGGCGTGACGCTCTGGGATTGGCGCGTGCACGGTGCTCATGCCGACGATGGTTTTGAATACGGTCTGAACACCGAGAGCTATATCCGATTTATCGATTTCGCCGCAGAGGCGGGCGTCGAGTATCTAATGTTGGACGCCGAATGGTATGGTCCAGAGCGAAACCTGAAGTCAGATCCGAAGACCGCGATTCCTGACATCGATATCGAAAAAGTTTGTGCATATGCACAACAGAAGGGCGTCGGAATTTGGTTGTATGTGAACACCAAGGGATTGGAGAAATACGATCTGGATGAGACGCTAGCTCTTTACCAAAAGTGGGGCGTGGTCGGGATTAAGCATGGTTTCTTGAACGGCGGCAGTCGTCCTGAGAATGAGATCAGCCATGAGATTGTTAAGAAGTGTGCAGAGTATCAGATTATGTATGTCTTGCATGAATCTCAAAAGCCGAGCGGTTACGAACGCACCTATCCGAATATTCTCTCATACGAATATGTGAATAGTATTTTGGATGGCGGCGCGCGGCCACCAGCAACGCCTACTCGTGTAATTAACGGTTTATTTGTATTCGGGCTCAGTGGGCCAGTGGATCGGAGCTGCGGAATGTTTGATTTGGATTCCTACATCACTCGCGAATACTGCCATCGCCAAATTCCGTCGACCGTGGTCTCTCAGGTCGCGCAGTGCCTGTTGTATCCGAGCGGTTTGGTCACATTGCCGGACATGCCGGATGCTTATCGTCGCAAAGCCGATTTGTTTGAGTTTATTGCCGAATTACCGATGAGTTTTGAGCAAACCAAAGTGCTCGAAGCGGAAATTGGTAGCCACATCACATTGGCTCGCCAGACCGGGGATCAGTGGTTTGTCGGATCGCTTGCCAATGAGGCGGGGCGTGAAACTCGCATCACACTTGATTTCCTCGAAGAGGGACTGACTTACGATGTGACGCTCTACGAAGATGCACCGAATGCGCATTACGAATACATGGGTCCAATGAATAAGCAGGAGGCGCGTCGTGATAAGGTCGAGCTAAAGGCGCAAAAAACCCGTCGTGAATTGTATCAGGTGAAAAAAATCACTGCGAACAAGGGCGATGTTATTCCGGTCGTCATTGCGCCTGGCGGCGGGCATTGTATGTGGATTCGTCCGCAGTAGAAAATCTATCTAAATTATGAAGAATCCTAGTCTTATTTGTCTGTTGTTTGTGTGTGGTGCACTACCGCTGGCTCAGGCAGTTGAACAGCGCATCACACTTGAAACCGAGAATCTGCAGATTGAATATGCTGTAACGAAGCAGGATGCACTGAAATTAAAGAGCATCGGTTCGCGGGATAAATCGTGGCACACGCCGTTGACTGGATCCGTATTTCCCAGTGAGCCGCACCGTGGTGGCAATGGTCCGCGTTATCAAGGGCCGATTGAATGGCTGCTTCCGAATGGCGATCGCGCGGTCGAGTTGCTCTACCAGTCACATGAGATCAACGAGGAGGATGCCGGAGTTCGGCATCTTGTCGTTAACCTACGGGAGCGTGTCTATCCACTGGAAGTCGAACTGCATGTGCGGGCCTATTCTGATGTTGATGTCTTTGAGCAGTGGCTTGTGGTCAAAAACGGCCTAGATCAGGCAATCACTTTGCCACGTCTCGATTCCATGTATTGGCAGGCTAAGGCGGAGCAGCCGATTTTTCTTGAGTGGTATGAAAGTGATCAGAGAAATACCGCAGGATTTCCGATCCGTGAGCAACTGGGCTTGGGCAAGCGGAGTCTCGAAAGCCGCGACGGCAATCGGCATAAGCATGGTCCTGTGCCGGCATTTATCATGGGCTTTGGACAGCAACCCAGTGAAAGCGAGGGACTGTGTGTGATCGCTGCCTTGGACTGGACGGGGAGTAGTCGCTTTAGCTTTGAGATCAACTCGGAGCGGATTCTAGAGACCAGTGTTGGAGTCAATCAACCAGGTCTGCCCGTCGTCGAGGCCGGGGCGAGTGCGAGCTCGCCTGTGAGTGTCCTATCCTTCAGCGGCCTGGGGAAGGGCCTTGCGAGCCGTCAGCTGCACGATTGGGCGCGCCAACATTTTCTCAAAAACGGCACGCGTCTCCGCCTTGTGGACAATAATTCTTGGGAAGGGTGCAGGATGCGGGTCTCTGAAGCGGCCATCCAAGCGATGATGGAAGACAGCGCAGAACTGGGCATTGAACTCTATGTGTTGGATGACGGTTGGTTTGGGAATGGCAAAGAAGCGCGTGTGAATTCTAAAGCGGGACTGGGGGACTGGGAGTTCAATACGAAGCGTTTCCCAAATGAACTGGATCAGGTCATGCAGACGGCTGATGCGTTGGGCATCGAGTTTGGCATTTGGTTTGAGCCGGAGATGATCAATCAGAAGAGCAAGCTCTTTGCCGAACATCCAGAGTGGGTGCTGACCTATCCGGATCGCCCTCTAGCCACGCAACGCACGCAAATAGCGCTGGATGTCGCCAATCCCAATGTGCAGCGTTTCATGTTTGAATCAGTCGACCGTGTGCTGACGAAGTATCCGCGAATTCGGTTCGTGAAATGGGACTGCAACGCCAACATCAATAATGGCTACTCGCCCTATCTGGGGCCAGAGCGCCAAGGCAATCTGCAAAATGCCTACATGGAAGGCTACTTGAAGGTGATGCACGAGTTGACGGAGCGGCATCCTCATGTCGACTTCCAAGCCTGTGCCGCGGGGGGCGGGCGGGCCGACCTCGGTGCCATGCGTTACAGCCATACCTTTTGGCCTAGTGACGACACGGATCCGCTCTATCGGCTGGGGGCACAGTGGAATTTTTCGACCTTCTTGCCAGTGAACACCATCACTTCCCATGTGACGCACAAGGGGAAAGGCTTTAGTCCGAAGTTCCGCTTTGATGTGTCGATGATGGCGCAGCTCGGCATGGAGGTCGATACGCGCAAATCAGAGCCGGAGTATTTGACTGCCTCGCGGGTTGGCATCGAAGCCTACAAGCAGGTCAGGGAGATCGTGCAGCTCGGCGATCAATACCGCCATGCGCATCCTTACGATTCAGAAACGCCTTCATTGAATTATGTGTCTAAGGACAGACAGCGTGCGCTCCTGCTTGCCTACCAAACTGGAGCGATTAATGAGCCTTTGCAGGTGACTGTTCCCATTTCGGGATTGATGCCAGGCATTCTCTACAAGGTCACCGAGTTAAATTTGCCGCCCGATGACGCTGCGCCGCGTTTGAAAGCTGGTGCCGCAAGTGTTCAATCAGGCGCGGAATGGATGGAGCAGGGCGTTCCGCTGACCTTTACCCGTCCATTCGACAGCGCAGCCATCTTGCTGGAAAGTGATAATGCCAACTTCTAGAGTGCTCTTACCATTCAGTTTACACTGACAGGTCAATTTGCCAGCAGAAGTGAGATTACTGCGAGCCCGATCTTATTGGATTTCAAATGCTAAGAGCGAGATGTCGTCTTGCTGTTTAGAGTCTTCGGTAAATTGCAGCGCTTGTTCGTAAATCTTGTCGAGGCTGGCTTGGAGGGGCCGGGATGTCTGGGTCTCTATGGATTGTTGAATGCGTTTGAGTCCGAATTCTTCCCCGGATGGCGCGGAAGCTTCGACAATGCCGTCGGTGAATAGATAGATGCGATCACCGCGTTGTAGCTTGAAGGGCATGGGCGGACTGGCTTGGCCGGCTGGTAGCCCCATGACCATGGCACTGGGCAGTTTGTGGTGCTCGACGGTGTTGTTTGACGCGCGCTGAATAAGGAGGTCGGGCTGGCCTGCATTGGAGAGATGCACGATGCGACTGCCATCCGCTTGTGGGGGATCAAAGTGCCCCCCCACGGCGGTTACAAAGCCATTATCGATCCGATGCAGGACGTCTTTGTTGATCGTATTCAGAAAAAGCTCCGGAGAGTCGCTGTATTGTTCAGCTGCATGTGCGGACATGTATTTGAGGAGCACCGTGTAGAAGGCCGCTTGCACGCCGTGCCCGCAGACATCGGCCATGAAAAAGGTCGGGGTGTTTTCTGGGGTGAGGGGGAAGCTGATAATGTCCCCGCCGACGGATGTCATCGGCTTCCAGACGTAGGCTAATTCGACTCCTTCGATAGATGGCACACGGCCGGGGATCATAATTTGCTGAACTTTTTCTGCGCTCGCGATGTCCGCCAGTATGGTTTCGTTTTGCTCTTCCAGTTTCAACTTGGAGTGGCGCTCCTCGGTGACGTCACGCGAGATTCCAATCAGTCCAATGGTTTCTCCTGTATCCAAGCGCAGCGGTGTCTTGCTGTGCGAAACCCAGGTGGTGACGCCGTTTTTCCATGACTCCTTTTCGATGCGACCGAGTAGTGGCTCATTCGTCTGCATGACATGCTGCTCCTCGTCGAAGAAACGCTGGGCGGACTCTTGGTCGTAAAAGTCAAAGTCTGTCATCCCCTCGATCTCGGCTGCGCTTGTCAATCCGTGTGTGAGGGCTAAGGCTTGACTGACGAAGACGAAGCGGCTCTTGGTGTCTTTGATATAGATCCGGTCGACAGTCTGCTCCATGAGCGTTTCAAAGAGTCGCTTGAAGGAGCTTCGGATCAACTCGGCGTTCGTCTCGTAGTCGGATTTCATGGTCGTCTATGGGGGCGCTAGAGGGGTGGGCGACGATAATGTGTATCATCAGTTTGAGTGTCGCTCGTATCCACAGATTTTACAAGTGGCTAAATTGTTCGACGACCGGCCTCTTCAGAAAGCTGGGGATGCCTCAGAATGCTTCTGATAGATGTATTCTGTAACGGACTTCAAGGTCGCTGCTCGGAGGATTTCCGAACGATCAGAGTGCCATGAAGCGCGATGTGGTGCGGGGGTCTTTCCGGGTGTTTGATTCGGTTGACCATCGTTTCGACGGCGAGTCGTCCCATGACTTCGCAGGGTTGGCGATAGCTGGTCAGAGGCACGCTTAGGAGTGAGGCGTATTTCACATCGTCAAAGCCGCAGACCTTAATCTGTTCTGGAATCTTTGCACCATGGTCGAGGAGGGCGCGCAAGATGACGGCGGCAGTCGTGTCGTTGGCACAGACAATGCCATCCACCTTTGAATCGATTAATTGAGCTGCTGTTTTGCTGGGATCTTCATGGTCATATTCGATGGAGAGGAGGCTGCGAGCAGAGAAGCCGTTTTGGATGAGTGCTTCGCGGGTGCCTATAATGCGGTGTCCCGCCGTCATTGCGGGATTTTTCGGTGAGACGAAAGCGAGTTGCTTGCAACCTTGTTCCAGTAGGTGATTCGCCATGGTGAAACCCGCTTCGATATTGCCGATGCAGATCATATCGAAAGGGGCTTGTTGCGGCCATGGATAGATGTCGCGATCGAGTAGCACGACTTGAATTCCTTTCTCGGTGAAGCGTTCGACGATACTGAGGTTGAAGGCTTCGGCGTCCGGTATGTTCTCGAGGGGAGCGAAGAAGACACCGTTGACTTTCTTTTTAATGAATTGTTCGGCTTGGGAGAGCGCGATGGCTTTTTGATCTTGTGGCCGATTCAATTGATAGGCCTGTGCAATCTGCAGCTCATGTGAGGTGGCGGTGTCGAGAATGCTCTCAACAATAGGCGTGAAAATTTCAGTGTCAGCTAATTCAGGGATGAGCAAGCCCGCTGACAAACCAGACAGCTCGGGCGCTAACACCTGGGTGCCGAATCCGGCTTTGCGATGCACCAGCTTTGCGTCGCTGAGCATCTTGATCGCCTTGGCCACGGTGGGGCGGGAGGCGCTGTATTGCTCGCAAATCGTCTTCTCGCTGGGGAGTAGATCGCCGGGCGAATAGCTTTGATTTCGGATCGAAGTGAGCAGGTCTTCGTAGATCTGCAGATAGATGGGTTTGGGGTCGCTCATAATATAAATGTAATTAAAATGTAACTGCTAATTGTGTCAAATGTAATTTCTTATGTTTACATATACTATTTCCTGTGGATTGTTGAGTCCAGTCAGCGCCCCACTCGAATTTTCGAATTGCTGACGAACCTTGTCATTATGAACCCCACATTTAAAGTCGCTGGTATTGGTGAAATCCTTTGGGACGTGTTTCCAGACGCTCAACGTCTGGGTGGCGCGCCTGCCAACTTTGCCTTCCATTGTCATCAATTAGATGCGCATGCATTTCCGATCTCTGCGCTGGGTGCGGATGAGTTGGGTGAATTAGCCCGTAGCGAATTAGCGAACAAAGGAGTCGATACTTCCTATGTGCAGGAGTCGTTCGCTTGGCCGTCCAGCCGGGTCTTGGTCGCTCGCAATGCGCAGGGTAAACCGGAATACGATATTCTCGAAGATGTCGCATGGGATCACCTGCAGTTGACGGACGCGCTTGTTCGACTGGCACCCACAATCGATGCGGTGTGCTTTGGCGTCCTTTCGCAGCGTAGTGAGGAGTCGCGGACAACGATCCAGAGTTTCCTGGATCGCATGCCGACATCCGCAATCAAGATTTTCGATATCAACTTACGACAGTCCTATTTCTCCAAGGAGCTTGTCGAGTCCTGCTTAAAGCGTGCCACGGTTCTAAAGTTGAGCGATGAGGAGCTGCCTCAGCTGGCCGAATACTTCGCACTCGATGGAACGGCAATTGAACAACTCACTGCCTTGCATGAGCAGTTTAGTTTGGACGCAGTTGCTTACACCTGCGGAGGGGAAGGCAGCATCCTACTGAGAGGAAATGAGATTGCAGTGCATCCGGGTTGCAAGGTGGAGGTGGTCGATTCCGTCGGCGCAGGCGATTCTTTCACCGCAGCGCTTTGCATGGGACTGCTGAGCGGCTGGCCACTTTACGAAGTGAACCAATTTGCAAACAGAGTGGCCGCCCACGTGTGCTCACAAGAAGGCGCGACTCCTGCGCTGCCAGACAGTTTATCGCAGTCGATGTCTTTGATCTCGGCCGAGCGCGAACCCAACTTTACTTCACAAAAATAATACTAAAATCAAAAAACGAACCCCAATAATATGAAAAAAATACTAACAGGAATACTCATCTGCCTCAGCTCACTCTCAATTGTCGGCTGCGGCGGTGGCGACGGCGCGAATGATGCGGATGCCACCGTCAAGATTGGCATGACGGTGCAGTCACTCAGCAACCCGACTTGGGCTGGCTATTGTCAGGCCATCGAGAAGAAAGTCAAAGCCGAGGGCGGCAGCATCAACTACGTAGCCTGCGACAGCAATGTAAGTAAGCAAATCACACAGATTGAGAACTTCATCTCCAGTCGTGTGGATGTCATTATCATCCACCCTGCCGACCCGGAAGGCGTTGAGTTTGCCCTGAAGCAAGCCCGCGATGCCGGGATCAAAGTGCTCGCTTGGGACGATAACCTGAAGAACGCCGATCTCGCCTGGTTGATTGATAATCACGAATTGGGCTACACCATCGGCACACATGCGGCCAAGTGGATCAACGAAAAGCTCGGCGGCACTGCAGAGGTCGCGATTCTCAACTACCCGCAACTGCCTATTTTACTGGATCGCGGCAACGGTATCCGTGACGCCATTACAGAGTTGGCTCCGAAGGCGAAGATCGTCGCGGAGAGTAGTGCTATCGACACGAAAGAGGGCATCGAAAAGATGGAAACTATCTTTCAGTCCAACCCGAAGGTGAAAGTTGTCTGCTCCATCGGTGGCGGCGGTTCTGTCGGCGCGAACGAAGCGGCCAAGGCGGCCAATAAGGTCAGTGACGACTTCGGTATCTTTGCGGCCGACGCCACTCAGCCTGAATTGTCGGCGCTCAAGAACAACGAAGGTGTCCGCATGACCGTAACGGTGACTGGCACCAATCAGGATATCGCTGACGAGATCTGGAGCATGGTGACTCTACTTCAATCCGGTGAGCCGATCGAGACTAAGGAAATCTACCGCGAGTTCATCCCTGTCACCAAAGACAACGTCGATGACTTTTTAGGCAAGTAAGCGTTTCGAAGCGTAGAACTTCATTTGGAGGGCGTGTGCCCTTTGGGTGCAATGCTCCGTCATTGCCGCAGAAACGCCTAGATGCTTCGAACGATCGGCGGTTGCGACGGAGCGCAACCCTCCAGCTTTCTTCAATCCCCCCAACATATTATCTCAGCCCCAACACACATATGAATATTCTAGAATTAAAGAATATTACCAAGAAATACCCCGGCGTGATCGCCCTGAATGATGTCAGCATCGAATTCGTCGAAGGCGAGGCGCATGCGCTCGTCGGCGAAAACGGAGCTGGTAAATCGACCCTGATCAAAAGCTGCACCGGTGCGGTGAAACCGAATTCCGGCAGTATCATAATCGAAGGTGAAGCATTCACTTCGCTCACTCCCCAGCTCTCCGAGGCTTATGGCATCGGAGTCATCTACCAGGAATTCAATCTGGTGGGCGAACTCTCCGTCGCAGAAAACATCTTTCTGGGTCGGGCCATTCGCAAAGGCTTGATCATTAATAAAAAGGCGATGGCTCGCGAGGCCGCCGCTATCTTTGAGCAATTTAGCATTGATATCGATCCGAACGCGTTGGTCAGCAGCTTGACGGTCGGGTATCAACAGCTCGTTGAGATCGCCAAGGCCTTGTCGCAAAAGGCTCGTATCCTGATCATGGACGAGCCTTCCGCACCGCTCACATCCGCCGAGGCAGAACGCCTCTATGAAGTGGTGGAAAAACTCAAGGCCAAGGGCGTCACCGTGATCTACATCTCGCACCGCATGGAGGAGATCTTCCGGCTCACCGACCGCATCACTGTGCTGCGCGATGGACAGAAGATCGCTACCGTCAAAACGAGCGAGACCAATATGGACGACCTCGTGAAGTTGATGGTGGGGCGCGAGTTGAAAGAGACCTATCCGCAGCGCAAAGCCTGCATCTCTGATGAGGTCTTGCTGGACGTGCAGAATCTTTCCGGAAACGGGGTGAACGACATCAGCTTTAATATTAAGAAGGGCGAAGTTCTGGGCTTTGCTGGCCTCATCGGTGCCGGTCGCACGGAAACTGCCGAGCTCCTCTTCGGCGCGGCGAAAAAGACCAGCGGCACGGTTCGTCTTAAAGGCAAGGAAGTCAGCCCGAAGACACCCAGAGATGCTATCGATAGCGGTATCGCGCTGGTTCCGGAAGACCGGAAAGGGAAGGGCGCTTTGCTCGACATGACCATCCGCAGCAACACCAGTATGGCGATTCTGGAGCGCATCTCAAAGTGCTTCACCATCGATCTCAAAGAAGAGAAGCGCCTGGCTGAAGAATACAAGCAATCGATCCGGATCAAAACGCCTTCGATCGAACAAAAGATCAAAAACCTCAGTGGCGGTAATCAGCAAAAGGTAATCATCGCCCGCTGGCTGGCTTCCAAGCCGGACCTGGTGATCTTCGACGAGCCGACCCGCGGTATCGACGTGGGTGCCAAGTCGGAAATCTACACGCTCGTCAACTCACTCGTCGAAGACGGCAAGTCCGTGCTGATGATCTCCTCCGAAATGGAGGAAGTTATGGGCATGTCCGACCGAATCATCGTCCTCTGTGACGGTAAGATTTCGGGCAGCTTAGACCGCCAAGACTTCAATCAAGAAACAATAATGAATTTCGCATCTCAAAAATAAGGAGACGACTACTATGGGACATTTAGAAAACTTAAAAGGCACGGCTAAGGCCGTCGATTTCGCAAAGCAGAACGGCATCTATATCGTGTTGTTCGCACTTATCGGGTTCTTCTCCTTCGCAACGGAGAACTTCCTCGTTAGTAACAATCTAATGAACGTCGCCCGCCAGGTCTCCATGCTTGGCATCGCAGCGGTCGGTTTCGCATTCGTTCTTTTACTGGGCGGCATCGACCTCTCTGTGGGTTCGGTGATCACTCTGGTCAACGTGGTCTGCGGCTGGTTCATGGTTAACGCGGGGCTCAACCCCGTCCTCGCCATCTTCATCACACTCGCCATGGCCACCATGATTGGTTTCGCCAACGGTTGGATCATCGCCAACATTCAAATGCCGCCGCTCATCGTGACGCTGGCTATGATGATCATCATCGAGGGGGTTGCCTTCCTGATCAGCAAGGGATTGCCGATCTATGGATTCCCGGACTCCTTCGCCGTGATCGGCCAAGGCTACATTGGGCCAATCCCGATCCCGGTGGTCATCATGATCGCCGTCCTCGCGCTCGGTGCCTTCATTTTGAACAAAACCTACTTTGGCCGTTATTTCTACGCCGTGGGTGGCAATGAAGAAGCCGCCAAGCTTTCCGGAATCAAGGTGAAGAACGTCAAGTATCTCGTCTATTCGCTCTCCGGATTCTTCGCTGGTGTGGCTGGCATCGTCATTCTCTCGCGGACGAACTCCGCTACGGTCACGGCCGGTAAGATGCTTGAGCTTGAAATCCTGACAGCCTGTGTGCTCGGTGGTATCAGTGTGACCGGCGGTGTCGGGCGCATCTCCAACGTGATCGCCGGTGTCTTGATTCTCGGCGTGCTCAGTAACGGTATGGTTCTGATGAACGTAAGCGAGTTTACCCAAATGGTGATCAAAGGCTCCGTGCTGTTGATTGCGGTTGCCTTCGACTGCTTGCAACACCGCAAGACCAGCTAATCCACGAACACGAGGATCACATCATGAATACCATCGCAATTTCCAGACTAGTCGGCAGCGATGCCGGCGCAATCGCACGACAGTTGGCAGACACTCTCGGCTACGACCTGGTCGACAAAGCCGTCCTGCAGGGCACCTTGCAGCAGTATGGGCTGACCCGCTTTGGTGAGCTTTATACCTCGCCTCCCAATCTGTGGGATTTGGCTAATTCGAAGAACCTCGAAATCGTTACCATGCTCAACGATACCATGGAGGCCTTGGCTCACCGGGGACGCACTGTGATTCTCGCGCGTGGCGGCTATGTGGCCTTAAATAAGTATGCCGATGTGCTCAATGTGCGCCTGCATGCCCCCTTTGCTGTCCGCGTCGACCGCATCATGGCTCGCGAAGGCTTTGTGGATCGCTCAGACGCGGAAGTTCGGGTGAGAGCCGACGACAAGGCGCGGATCAAATTCGTTGAACGATTCTATGGATGCAAATGGCACGACGAGAGCGATCTCGATCTGGTCCTCAATACTGACGTCATTCCCCAGCCAACCGCCGAATCTTGGATCGCTGAAGCGCTACGCTTACAAGAGGCGAAGGCTGTCCGTGACGATGCCGAACTCGCACAAAAAAGCAAAGTCGATCCGCTCTTGCTGAGTGCCATCGAATTAGCGCTCGAGCGACGCGTTTAAGGCAAGGAGCACCTCTCAATGCACAGAAACATTTCGAAAAAATAGAAACAACGTCCGTCCGGCCACCTTCCGCCGTCGCCCGCATCGCTCCACTCTGCGGGGCTATGGCGGACAGGAAAGGAGACCGGATACGTATCCCCACTCCTTTAGGTGTGGGGCTCAGAAAGACGAACGTGATATTAGATTTTTTAGACGCCAGTTTAGAAGCAGTGACTCAATCATATGAAAAAACGTGCGCCCTGTAGCTAGGACATCATTCCGACTAACCCCCAACCAATTTCCAAAATGACTATTCAATTAAACACCGCCAATCTCGGCAAACTCGATCCGCAGATACAAATCCCGAACTACGACAGGCCTGCGGCCAGCCAATCTATTATGCACATAGGGGTGGGGGGCTTTCATCGGGCTCACCAGGCTGTCTATACGGATGATCTTCTGAATCAGGGCGGTGATGCCGCCTGGAGTTATTGTGGGGTCGGCCTACTCAAGCATGATGCTCGCATGCATGAGGTGATGCAGGCTCAGGATTGCCTCTATACGCTGATCGAGCGGAGCTCGGAGGGGAACACGGCCCGCGTGATCGGTTCGATCGCTGATTTCGTATACGCTCCGGATCATCGGGAGAAAGTGATCGAGCAAATGGCCTCGCCCCAGACGCGCATTGTCTCGATGACGATTACCGAAGGTGGTTATTACTTCGATTCGAATGGTGATTTGGATACGGCGCATGCCGATCTACAGCGGGATCTAGCGAATCCGCACGAGCCTTCCTGTTCGTTCGGATATCTGCTGGAAGCACTCGACCGGAGACGTCAACGCGGGCTCCAGCCTTTCACGATCATGTCCTGCGATAACATTCAGAGTAACGGTGCAGTTGCCAAAAGAATGCTCTCGGCCTATGCCGAACTGAGAGACCCTGCACTGAGAAACTGGATGGACGTGAATTGCCTCTTCCCCAATAGCATGGTGGATCGGATCACCCCGGCCACGACCGATGAATTACGCGCACTCGTTCGCGACGAATTCGGAATCGAGGATGCATGGCCGGTCATGACTGAGCCGTTCAAGCAATGGGTCATCGAGGATCACTTTGTGGATGGACGTCCGAAGTGGGAAGACGTGGGCGCACAGATGACCGAAGATGTGCTTCCTTACGAATTGATGAAACTACGCCTGCTCAATGGCACCCACCAGGCGCTCTGCTATATCGGCTTGTTGCTAGGTAAAGAGCTCGTCCATGAAACGATGGAAGATGCGGATATTCGCACCCTCTGTCGGAAGATGATGGATGAGGAGGCGACGCCGACCTTGTCGCCTGTTCCCGGTATCGACCTCGATGCATATAAGGGCTCCGTCATCGAACGTTTCGCGAATCCTGCGATTCGGGATCAGCTCTCCCGCATTGCCATTTACGGCTCGGCCGGCCTGCCGAGCTTTGTCTTGCCTTCAATCGCCGCGCAGTTGAAGCGCGGTGGATCGATCAAGGTGCTCAGCTTTGTCATCGCATCATGGTTCCGCTACCTGAACGGACAGGATGAATCCGGCCAGGCGATGCCGATGCTCGATCCCATGGCGGATAAACTTCGGGAGCGTGCCAAAGCAGCTGGAACGGATGCGCGTCCACTCTTGGCCATGCGAGAAATCTTCAGTGAAAGCTTGGGCAATGAGCCAGTCTTTGTCGAAACGGTATCCTCGATTTTGAAGAGTTTCTATGAGAAGGGCGCCGAAGCGACCTTGAAGGACTGTATCCAGTAGGAGAATAACCCCCAGATTACCTTCTCAAACGACCTTGATTTTTAGCACTCGAAAGCCGGGTGCCTAGCTGCCGCTCACTCAAATTTTAAAGAATGGCAGAAATTTTTTACTACGAAAAAGCAAATAACCTCAAACCAAAGAATAATAATGAAAACACTAAATACCTCACTCTGGATTGCTGCTGCAGTCATCAGCTCGTCCAGTATCGCTCTAGCCGATTCCCAACCGCTCATCGAACGCGAGCGCCTGACCGGCGACTGGGGCGGTGCTCGGACAGATCTCGAAGCATTCGGAATCACTCCGTTCTTCTACTACGATGCCATTGTCGGTGCCAATGTGTCCGGCGGCCTACAAAACGACGAAGCGTTCACCGGGCAAATCTACGCCGGCTTTGATTTTGACTTCGAGAAACTCTTTGGCTGGGAGTCGACTACAATGAAGCTGTCAGTCGTCGACCGCCATGGTGATAGCGTTTCCAAAAACGTCGGTGGCATTTACGATCCGATGACGATCTACGGCGGCCCTGATGGGCAAAAGACGATTCTCTATCAAATCGCGATCGAGACCCAATTGAATGATCAGTGGTCGCTGAAGTTTGGCCGCGACAGTCAGGATTCGGATTTCGCCAACGATGATCTCTACCGCTACTCATTGAGCACTTCCATCAATGGCCCCATCCGTGCCATGATGCTCAACGCACCTCAGATCGTCTCCTTCCCCCTCGGAGTCTGGCACGCACGTCTCAAATATAAAGCCAGTGACGAGCACATGTTCAAAGTCGGTGCGTATCAGAACAGTCAGGACATTTGGGGAAACATCCCCGGAACGGACTTCGGTTGGGATAGTGACGAAGGCATCACCTTCATGGCTCAATACGACTGGACACCCACCATCTATGATCGTCCGGCGCAGCTCTATGTCGGTATCGCTCACTCTGAAGTCGATTACACTCAGTTCGACCTCAATCAGGCTGACAGCCAATCCCGCATCTATGCGCACTTCGATTTTCAACCCACTGAAAATCTGACGCTTTTCGCCTTCGGTGCTTACACCAGTCAAGAAGAGCTCGCCTTCTCGCCCCTGCAAATCAGCGCGGGTGCTAATTACAAAGGCCTGATCCCCGGCCGCGAGAACGATCGAACGGTCGCCTTTGTGACCTACGGTAAAATCAGCGATGACTACGCTGTTTCCGTCGGACAGAATCTCGACTACGAGATGGTCTACGAAATCGGTCACCGTATCCAGATCTCACCGGCCTTCTACATCCAACCCTCCGTGCAATACATCCAGAATCCAGGTGGCAGCGGAAATACTGACGATGCTGTCGTAGTGGGTGCATGGATCGGAGCGTCCTTCTAAGCTAGCTTTTTCTTACGACCGCGCTCTCTTGCACATGGAGGTACCATCTGTTTCCCTTCAGTTGATTCCTTTTATATGCTAAGAATGATGATACAACTATTTCAATTCGCTTGCCTGATTGTCGGAGTGGCCGTCGGCTTTTTAGGATCAGTTTGTGCAGAGCCACTGACTCAACCGAATATTATCTTCATCGTCGCCGATGATTTGGGCTATGGCGATTTGTCCTGTTATGGTCAGGAACATTTCACGACGCCCAATATTGATCGCTTGGCAGAGTCGGGGCTCCGGTTCACTCGTCACTATTCAGGAGCCACGGTGTGTTCGCCGTCGCGTTGTTCCTTGATGACAGGGCGCGACGGTGGTCATGCAACCGTGCGCGGCAATGGTGTCCATACGATTCGCGACGATGAAGTGACCGTTGCTGAAATCGCGAAGCAGGCGGGGTATAATACCGCGATGATCGGTAAGTCGTGTGTGACGGGCAATACACAGACGCCGGAAACGGTTCTCAACAGTGGCTTCGATTATTTCTATGGCACGACAGACCACCGGGATGGGCATTACCGTTACCCAAAGTTTGTCTACAGAAACACGGAGCGCGTTGAATTCCCTGAGAATGAGCTGCATGAAGGCACGCACTATGATGGGCATCTTTACACTGAGGAAGCGCTTGCTTATCTCGCCAAGCAATCCGAGGAGACCCCGTTCATGCTGATGTTGTCGTATCCGATGCCACATGCATCGATTATAGCGCCGGAAGCGGATCGAGCCGCCGCTCGCCAATACGTAAAAAAGGAAGTCGTTTATAAAAATTCCGAACATTACAGCAACACGCCGGAAGTATTGGCCAATTATATTGCTATGATTACAATCATGGACACTGCAGTCGGTTCTATCGTGAGTCAGCTGGAAACGCAGAACCAACTGGAGGATACACTCATTATCTTTACCAGTGACAACGGAGCTGCATTTGAGGGCGGCAAAAAGCCTGAGATGCTGAACTCGTGCGGACCATTGCGCGGTGGTAAACGTGATCTCTACGAAGGTGGTATTCGTATTCCGTTTGTTGCATCTTGGCCTGCAGTGATGACTCCGGGGCAAACCACTGATCATCCTTCAGCCTTCTGGGATTTCTTGCCTACGGTATGCGAGCTGACTGGACAACCCGCGCCTGCGGATATTCAAGGCGTTTCCTATGCGGCAACACTGACAGGGCAAGGGGAGCAAGTGAAGCACGACACACTTTACTGGGAGTTTCACGCGCGGGGCGGGCGTCGTGCACTGCAGCAGGGCGACTGGAAGCTGGTTCAATATAATTTAAATTCACCTGATACGCTGAGAACAGAACTTTACAATATCGCGGAGGATATTGGAGAGACGACTGACCTATCGAAGGCATATCCGGAAAAGCTGTCGGAGCTTCTCAAGCTGATCGATGGTGCTCGCGTCCCAAGTGAGCTCTATCCATTCAAGGGGATCGACTAATAGAAAATATCTCTAATGCCGATTTAAATGAATATTGAGTCGATTGGAAAATTGGAGGGTGGCGCTCCGTCGCAACCGCAGGTGTTTTACCCCGGATTATGCAATAGGATGAGCAAGGTGCTCGGCAACTGAAGGCCGAGGGAGCGTATAAACATACGTGACTGCTGGCCTGACAGGCAGCCATGTGCCTTGGTCGCCTAAGGAATTTTTGAGCACCATCTTGGTGAGCACATTTCTAATGCGATGCATTAGAAATGTGACTGATATAGAGGCACTTACAAATAGAATCCTATTGCTCTAAAAGTCCGTTTGCATAGTTCGGGTTGACTAGCCACGCAAGCAACTTGCGGCGATGACGGAGCATCGCCCTCCAGCAACCACCTGGAAGGGCGTTCTATTCGGTATGACAGGGACTGGCTTATGTCTCCAATATCCCACTGCGGTACGCTTTTGAGATGGCGGCGGGTGCGTTTTGTACTTGGAGCTTTTCGTAAATGTGGCGGATATGATTGCCTACAGTGTGGGCGCTGATGTCTAACTTGTTGGCGATTTCCTTCTTCACTAAGCCTTCGCCTAGAAGGGTCAGCACTTCAATTTCACGTTCGGAAAGGTTGATTGGCTCTAACTGGGATTGGTGTTTTTTCTGGAAGTTTTGAAGTATAAATTTCGCTACTTTTGCATCGATAGCAGCGTCGCCATTGACGACCATTCGGATCGCGTTGATAATCTCATTACGAGTCGACGACTTTAGCAAATAGCCCGAGGCACCTTCTTGAATTGAGGCGACGACGTCGGCTTCCGCATCCGATTGTGTGAGCATAATGATCTGAACCTTCGGAATGTATTGTCTAAGCCATGGAAGCATCTCGATGCCACTGAGCCCAGGTAGATTGAGATCTAGTAGAACCAGGTCGGGGGCTTGAAAGGTCTTGTCGTATTGAATAGCCTGCAGTGCTTGTTCCGCAGTGCCGAACTGATAGGTGAGGTCGATGTCGTCCGCTTTTTCGATGACCATCGCGATACTTTCACGGTATTCGGGATGATCTTCGACGAGTATGACTTTTATCGGGGATTGCATAGGGGGTATTGAATGTTGGGAGACTCTAGTCGGCTAGATGCGGAGTTTCAAGCAAACGGATGTCCCTTCGCGATCATTACTCACTACCGTTAATTGTGCTTTCAGCAGTTCTGCGCGTCGCTGCAGTGACTTGGGGGCGGTGCGACTCGCTTGCGCGGGTAGGCCGACCCCGTTGTCATGGATTGTGAGCGCTACGCATTTAGGATCGGCGATTAAGTGGGTTTCGACTTCAGTCGCGCCTGAATGTCGGCAGATATTGACTAAGCTTTCTTTGTAAAAGAGAAAAAGGTCGACGCGTTGACGTGGCTTGAGCTTATCCAAGTAGGCTTCGCCTTCGATTGTGATGTTGTGCGTGAGGTTGGTGGTAATGCGCTCTGCCGAGCGCTTCATATCTTCGACCAGTCCGATGTAGAGGTTCTTGGCTTCGAGCATGTTGGTGCAGTGGCGCACTGCGGTGCCCGTGCGCTCTGTTAGGTCGCGGATGCGTTGGCTCAGGGAGTGCCACTCCTCTTTGGAATCAGCGTCTTTCGCTAAGTCGCTGATCAGTCCGATTGAGTGGAGATTGGCGCCGAGCTCATCATGTAGATCGGCGGCGAAGCGTTGTTTGAGTTGTGCGACGAGACGCATACGAATGATACGGTCGATCAGTATTACGAGTAGTACGACGACGACCAATACTCCTGCGACCCAATACATGATTCGAAGGTAGCGCTTTTGTTGTGAGTAGCGGACTTGCAACTCGGCGGCTAAGATTGGGCGGACTTGCTCGAGGTCATGGCGAAGCGCCAATTGATTGAGCCATTTTTTTAATGGTAGAATATCGCCGAAGTGATCTTTGCCATCGGTGAGTCCTGTTAGGCTACCTTGTGTGTTCTTGTTGCTTCTATTTTCTACTATAGGTTTATTCAGAGCTACATTTGATTCATTGTGTAGGATCTCTATTTCAGCCAAGCCGAAGCAGCTCGTGACCTTTTTGGCTTCGGGTGCTTGATAGCCTTCGATTGCGGTCATTCGGATGTAGCGATAATTGGCTTCCGGGAATCGCAGCATGAGTATCGAGCCTGTTTGATAGAGAGAGTCTCTTTCGAAGGTAACGAGTACTTTTTGATCCGAAAAATCTGCTTGATTGGCGCCTACGACTTCGAGCTTCTTTGGCATCCCGTAATCCGCATGATGGATGCGTGGCACATTTTCGAGAATGTCCACCGCATGCAAATTAACCCCATCCACTGGTTGGGGTTGCTCCAAGTCAATGGTGAAGGAATGTTCTAATTCACTTCGATAGAAAGTGATGTAGGGGGTGCCCGGTTCCCCCGTCGCAGCGTCCATCAGGTAGGGCACTAATCCATCGACCAATGCTCTTGAGGTGATCGCATGGGCAATGTTAATACTCCGTTTTGAGGACGCCTTGACCTGTTGTTTCAGTGCTACGTTTTTTTCGCCGCTAAAGAGCAACACTTCGGCTAACTGAAATGTGTAGTCGTTATTCCACACCTTAGACCTGACGGGTGCCGCTTCGATTCGTAACCATGCCACCTGAATGGGGCTGAATGTGACGACGAATGGAGCAATTCGTGGAGTCAATGAAGTGTCGGAGACTTCTGCGATCGTCACGCCTGCACTATTCTCATCAGTGCCAGCGATGATCTTGAATTCAGTCGGGAAACCATCAGACTGAAATCCTTTATCAGAGTCGCGCCAAATGACAGGCACGAGAATGACTTGATCAATAACAGCAGGCTCTTCGATGAGAATTTCAACCCATTCAAACGGCTTCGGTTCTTCTGTGGGTTTTGATATCCAGCCCACGTTTCCCACGCCGCTTCGTAGCGTGAAGTGAGCTAGGGTATCCAGCGTTGCGTCGATCTCAGTAATCTGAGTCTCCAATTCGCGGATAGTGAACCTCTCCAGCGGCAGAGGCTCTTTCGCGATCAGTGTATGCATCGCCACAACTAGAATGGTGAACCCCAGGAGTATTTTTTTAGAGAGTTTCGGGTGCATTGAGTTCTTAGGTCGAAATAATTCGAGGGGGCTGTCGAGCTAGATTTCGATCCTAAAAGTGCCCCGCGTCAACTCATCGGTTATGACATAAACGTGTCATAGGCAGCTGTAGATGATTTTGGTATTCTATGAGTCTAACTCCCTTATATTACAATCATTAACAAAACTGATTACCTATGAAGAATACAAAACGACTCCTTAGCTCCTTACTGGCGTGTGCCGCTTTCACTAGTGCGAATGCTGCCACAATCACGTGGGAAGACTACGCCATTACCAGTAATGTATCCGAAGTCTTGACAACGGGCACCATGGTTAAGGCCGTTAACACAACATCGACCCAGCAGGTTACCGCAAATGCAACTCTTACGTTAGCTGGCACGACGTTTACCTCGACCGGTGCTGTTCTTAACAATAATTTTAATACTGATGGATGGACGCCCACCGTCACTGGTGGGACCGCAGCGGAAAATGCAGATTACCAATCATTTTTGGACTATCTCGACTTTTCGCTTAATCAAGGAAGCAGTTCTGCTTTCACGGTGGATACGTTCACCGGTTTGGAGATTGGTCAAGACTATGCCTTGCAGGTGTGGTATGCTGTGGAGGGTGAAACCCGCACAATGACATTGTCAGGTGACGCTGCGAGCACGGATAGCAATATTCTCCAAGGTGGAGAATATGCGATCGGCACATTTACGGCTGATGCCGTTACACAAACTTTGGTGATGCAGTCCAGCCAGTCGGGAATTCGCCTTACAGGTTACCAGTTACGTGCTATTCCTGAGCCAAGTGCTTTTGCATTGATTGCGGGTTGCTTTGGTGTGGCGTATGTCGCATCGCGTCGCCGCCGTATTTAGAGGCATCAGTCGCAGCCTCTTGGACTTGCGAATTCCATCATAGGGTTAGTGCCCAGATGGACCGAGAGGACGTCTGGGCATTCATTTCTCCAGCCAATCAAAAGGCATGTAATGCTAACTTTCGATGAGCAATCGCGGCTAAAACCTATTTTTTTAGCATTATAACGTATATGTGTCATAGCAGACCGCGGTCGATTTGGTATAATGTTTTGTTTAACAACTTCTTTTAAATATATGAAAATTTTAGGAAAATCATCTGTAGCTCTATTTGCCATCACTTTGGCTTCCTCAGTGTCCGCTCTTCTCGCTCAGGAGCCCGTGACCATCGAGTCTTTACTCCATGAAATGGTCGATCGCGACGCGGTGGCGCGTTTCCCTGAAACGGATTTCCGTCTTAAGCAACACAGCAGCTACAACCGCGCATCCAAGTCGCCTGATGAACCGAAGGGCTGGTTTACCAACCAAGACTATAATCCTAAGCGCGCGAATACGCATAACTTTATTCGAATTGAAGAGAACAATGGCCGGAAAGAATGGGTATTGATGGACCATCAGGCACCTGGTGCCATTGTTCGAACTTGGATGCCTTGGCTCCATCAATTAAAGCCAAATGCGAATATCACCATGCGCATCTACCTCGACGGCGCAGAAGAGCCTGCGTTTGAAGGGAATATGCTGGGACTATTCGACGGCACTGGCTTGATCCCTTATCCTTTTGCACATCCGTCGCTTCGTTCAGCGGTGAGTTTCTTTCCGATCCCCTATGCGAAAAGCTGTAAGGTCACGACGGATAAGAAGCCGTTCTTCTTTCAGTTTACCTTCCGTGAATATGCCGAAGGCACTCCGATTGAGACCTTCACCATGGCTGATTTCGAAGCAGCCAAAGAGCTGACCGAGGCAACGGGCAAACAGTTGCTACATCCCACTGCCCTAGGTGCGGGCGATCCGCTGAGCTTCAGCACTACACTGGCCGACCAAGCAGAGCAGTCGCTGGAACTGCCTGCAGGTGTCGCCGCAGTGCGCGAGCTTTCGGTGAAGCTGGGCGACTATTCAGATCCGAATGTCACACGCCTCGTTGTGCTTAAGATGGAGTTCGATGGCAAAGAGACCGTCTGGTGCCCGATCGGCGACTTTTTCGGCTCAGGAATTGGTTTGAATCCGATGCAAGGTTGGTACCGTACGGTCGCAGAAGACGGTATAATGACTTGCCGGTGGGTGATGCCCTATCAAAAGGGCGGAAAAGTCTCGCTGCTCAATCTTAGTGGCGCACCCATCGACGCTGCGCTGCAAATCAAAACTGGTGACTGGACCTGGGATGAACGATCCATGTATTTTCATGCCGCTTGGCGTGGACAGTATCCTGTGCCGACACGTCCTTTCTCGGATTGGAATTACGTCACCCTCAAGGGCAAAGGCGTCTATGTCGGCGATACTTTGACTGTCATGAATCCCGTCGAGCAATGGTGGGGGGAAGGTGACGAAAAAATCTGGGTCGATGGCGAAGATTTCCCTTCGATTTTTGGAACCGGCACCGAGGACTACTATGCCTACTCTTGGGGTGGACGAAGCACTGATTTCTATGAGCACCCTTTTCACGCCCAGCCGTTTGCGAACAAATACAATAAACTCAACCGCAAACCCGAATCCGATGACTCTCGTAATACGATGGGTTTCAGTGTAGAGACCCGAAGTCGCGCGCTCGACACCATGCCTTTCGGCAGCTCACTTCAATTGGACATGGAAGTTTGGTCAGGCACGGATTGCGATATGGGCTACCAAGTCGGAACCTATTGGTATGCATTCCCGGAGACTACATCCAATCGTCAACCAGAGCCTGTCGAGCTGCTCAACGTGCCACCACTTCCAGATGCTATGAAGTAGTATTTCATGGTAGCGATTGTAGGCGGTGCTTCATTCAGAGCAATCCTCAGAAGTTTGCTGAGATATTAACGCATGATTTTTCGTTTAAATGTAGCGGACTCGTTGCAAATCCAGAGCCTGCCGAAGGGCGAAGCGATTTCGAGTTGCGGCAGCGCTACAACTGCCGGTCGAAACGGCTTCGCCGATCCGCTACACCAGCAGAGTTTTTGTCAGCTTTTTTCTGAGTATGACTCTAGAGCATCTCGGAGACGACCAATTAAGTTCCTATTGTCCGACCGTTGTTATTTATTTATCTATTTACCTGACTACCCCTTATGAAATACTGTTTATCCAATATAGTAGCCCTGCTGGTATTGCTGGCTGCCGCTAGCTCTAGCCTGTTGCACGCAGAAAAGCCCAATGTCGTCCTCATCTTCGCCGATGACCTAGGCTACGGCGACTTGAGCTGCTATGGAGCGACGAAGCTAAAGACACCGAATATCGATCAGCTGGCTGCAGATGGGCGACGTTTTACCGATGCGCACTCGGCGTCTGCGGTGTGCACGCCTTCGCGCTATGCGCTTCTGACGGGTGACTATCCATTTCGGATTGGTTCGACTCGTCCCGTCTTCCTGAAAAGCGGGTTGGTGGTCGATCCAGACAAACAGACCTTAGCGGATGTCATGAAAGACGCCGGCTACGCCACTGCGTGTATCGGCAAATGGCATCTTGGCTTTGGCGAGAAGACTCCCGATTGGAATGGAGATCTTAAGCCCGGTCCGCTCGAAGTCGGCTTTGATTATTACTACGGCGTGCCGACGGTGAATAGCCACCCGCCATTCGTGTATGTCGAAAATCACCGTGTTGTCGGGTTGCTCCCTGATGATCCTCTGGTCTATGGCAAGCAGGCGAAGACACAAGAGATACATGAGAAGATGGGGCTCGACGAGATCGGTGGCGCCGATGCTGCCCATGCACTTTACGACGACTATCAGGTGGGCACGCATCTCACCGAGAAAGCCGTGGAATGGATTAAACAACAGGAGGACGAGCCCTTCTTTCTCTATTTTTCGACGACCAACATTCATCACCCATTCACGCCGGCTCCCCGTTTTCAGGGAACGAGTGAGTGCGGCCCCTATGGTGACTTTGTGCACGAACTCGACTGGATCGTCGGCGAGGTCGTAAAGACGCTCGAAGCGCAGGGCGTGGCGGACAACACGCTGATCATTTTCACCAGCGACAACGGCGGCATGTTCAATGAAACGGGACAGGATGCTTGGGATGCCGGGCATCACTTGAATGGTGAATTACTCGGCTTTAAGTTTGGCGGGTGGGAAGGTGGACACCGCGTGCCGTTCATCGCCAAGTGGCCGGCGCAGATCGAGGCCGGTTCGGTGTCCTCTCAGTTGATTTGTAATGTCGATATGGTCGCGACCATGTCCGCCCTGACAGGCGTGGAGATTCAGGACGGTCAAGCGATCGACAGTGTGGATGTGCTGCCCGCGCTGACTGGCACGACGTCGGATGCCGTTCGCGACGATCTCGTCCTAGCCGCGAGTCGGCCCGGCTTTCTTGTGATTCGTCAAGGCAAGTGGGTGTATATAGGAGGTCAAGGGAGCGGCGGTTTTGGTGGGAAAAGGAGAGGGTTGCACAACTTTGGAGGCCCCCCTGCCATTACCTATGCCGGCTATACGAACAGTGATATTGTAAAGGGCAGAATTAAAGCGGACGCTCCGCCCGCGCAGCTTTATGATTTGGAAAACGACCTGCAGCAGACGACCAACCTGTATAATGACTATCCCGAAGTCGTGGAGGAAATGGCGGCACTACTGAAGGCCTATCAACCTGCACGGAAGAAAAAGAAAGCGAAGAAATAGTGAATTATTTAACGTTGTTTGAATTATGAAAATTAAGACATTCAAAGTATTACGAGTCCTAAGCTGGCTAGCATCATTACTGTATTTGAGCGCTAGCCTGTCGGCTCAGGCGGCACCACCCAATATCGTCTTTCTGATGACGGATGATCAGCGCTGGGACAATTTCGGTTGTTACGGCAGGCCTGAGTTTCGGACGGAGAACATTGATCGCCTAGCAGAAGAGGGGGTCATTTTTGACAATGCCTACTACGCTGTCGCGATTTGCATGCCGAGCCGTGTCACCATGATGTCGGGTCGCTATCTCTCGAATCACAAAGTCGGATTCTCGCATCCGTATAATTACACATTCTCTAAATCAGATTTTAACAACACCTATCCTGCGATGCTCAAAGCGGCAGGGTATCGAACAGGCTTTGTGGGGAAGTTCGGGTTTCCCGTGACGGATGAAGCCTATGAACGCACGGGCATTGTGTCGGGCTATAATTTGCAAAAGGAGCTTTCGCCATACTTTGACTTCTTTGCGGGCACGGGGGTGCATTTTCGGGGCGCGTTCGCCGCATGGCCTCAAGATGAAACGTTGGATACCATCTATAGCAAGGATAGGCCCGCAAACGAGCGCACTTTAAAGACGGGTGATGCGATGATTCATTTCCTCGAGACTCAGCCAAGCGATCAGCCCTTCTGCCTATCGATCAGTTTTTTCGCGGTGAAGAATGACAAAGATCACGACATGTATCCGCCCGACGTTGCGGAATTCAGCGATTATGATTTCAGCGTGCCTGACAACTGGGTGGAAGGTCGAAATACGAAACTCCCTGAGGTGCTGGATAATTGGCGCGGGGTTTCCTTGCACAAGCGAAGAACATCGACGCCCGCGCTCTACCAAAAACTAGTCCGACGATTTGCCACCCAAGGATACAGTGTCGACCAGCAGGTGGGGCGATTGATTCGACAGCTCGCAAAAATGGGAGTGCTCGACAACACGGTGATCATATACACCAGTGACAATGGGCGCTTCCACGGCTCGCATGGGCTTTATGACAAAGCGATCCTCTATGATGAGTCCGTGAAAGCCCCGTTTATCGTTTTTGACGGGCGAGTGGCGAAAGAAGATCGAGGACGCCGTGAGGCTGCTCTGATGTCTTCCGTCGATGTCGCGCCGACCATCATTTCGTATGCCGGGCTGAATATTCCGGATAGCATGCAGGGACGTGACTTGATTCCAGTGATTCAGCAGACTCAAGACCCCGAGCAATGGCGCGACGCGGTGTATATCGAGAGCCTTTTCATCGGGAGCCTACACTCCAAAAATGTGCCAGAGAATATCGCTGAAATCAACGAACGGGTCATCGCAGATAATAAGTCCTATCGGTCACGAGGCGTGAGGACAGAGCGCTATAAATATTTTAGCTACTACGAACATTCTCCGGTCATAGAAGAGCTCTATGATATGGAGGTGGACCCATACGAGCAGAATAACCTAGTCACCAACCCAGAATATACCGAAGTCTTAAACAAACTCAGAAACGAGACCGAAGCACGTCATGCTGCGATCAGTTCGCAAGAATGAGTTTACGTCCCAAAGAATGTGAAAAAAACGAACTGATAGATTCGAAGCTTCTTACAGCAGACCGGATTTGAAGGCTTTGTGCACGGCTGCGGGCGCATTCTTCACGTCGAGTTTTGTGTAAATGTTTTTCACGTATTCGGCCACGGTATGGGCGGAAATGTCGAGCTTGTCGGCGATCTCTTTTTTGGCCAAGCCTTCACTCAGCAGTTCCAGTATGTCTAGCTCGCGGGGAGAGATTTTAATGTCGAATTCCGGCTTCGGCCTTTCCGAGTTGATCGCCTGTATTAGATATTTGGCGACATCAGGATCCAAAGGGGCACCGCCCGCAACGACCGACAGAATACCTTCGGTAATATCTCTGATGGAAGATGATTTTAGCAGGTAGCCTGCCGCGCCAGCCTGAATGGATCGGATCACATCCGCTTCCATGTCAGATTGGGTCAGCATGATGATTTTCGCTTGTGGGGCACGTCGTTTAATGAGTGAGACTGCCTCGACGCCACTCATGGCGGGTAGCCGAATATCTAGTAGAATGATATCCACATTCTGCGCAACTGATGGCTGCTGGAGTGAGTGCAGTGCCACTTCGACGGCGCCAAACTGGGCGACCAATTCTATGTTCGGCTCTTCGGAAAGCGCGAGTTCGATGATTTCTCGGTATTGTGGATTGTCTTCCACTAGCATGATTCGGATGGATCTATTCATAGTGCTATACTTTCGATGATAATGCCCTGCCTAGTCGACCACGTCGACGCATTACAACGGTAACCTCAGTCCCGCCTGCAGGCAGGCTCCCAATGGTGATTTTTGCTTTAAGGAGTTTTGCCCGACGCGCGAGAGAGGGCGGGGGCTGGTTGTGTGTGCTGTCGGTCAGGCCGATGCCATTATCCGTCACGATGAGTTTGATCTCTTTGGGGCTCGCAGTCAGAGATGTCGTGACTTGTGTGGCACTTGCGTGCCGGCAAATATTGATCAGGCATTCTTGGTAAAAGAGCACTAGGTCGCTATGTCGCCGAGGGTTTATTTGGCCGAGGAGTTCTTCGCCGTTCACTTCGATGTCGTATTCTTGGTCAATGAGAATGCGCTCTGCTGCACGTTTTAGATCATCTGGCAGATGCAGGTAGAGTTCGGTGGAACTTTGAATGTCGCTGACATGACGTATGGCACTGCTTGTTCGCAGGATGACGGATTGAATCCGCTTCGTAAGCTGGTTGATTTCCTCGGGCAGTTGCTCAGAGCGTTTAGCAATTAGCTGAGAGGTCAGATTGATCGTGTGTAGGTTAGCGCCGATCTCGTCGTGCAGATCGGCGGCGAATCGCTGCTTCACAGTGGCCAGTTGAAAGCGATGAAGCTTGCGCTCGACGAAGATTATGATGAAGAAGCCGACCCCAACTATGCTAGCCAGCCAAATGAGCCGTTGGAGTATCAGCTTTTGCTTGGAATAGCGACGGTTGAGCTCGGCGGTGACTTCTTTGCGTTCGAACTCCAGATCATGGCGTTCGGCTAATTGTGACAACCACTCACGCATGGGCAAGATGGCTCCATAGAAATTGCTCCCGTCGGTCAGCGCCGCGAGGTCGCGATTAGGGCCATCCTGAACCTTCAGTCCAGTGAATGGCTTGTTCATGGCAATATTCTCTCCCTTGGAGAGTAACTCAATCTCGGCAAATCCAATCCGAGATAGGGTTGAGGGATTGAGCGAGTCCGAGTCGTCCAGTATCTCGGCTAGGGTGTTGTTGTCCAACGGACGGCTCGTCAGTAGATTCTCGGGATTGGGTGTTCTGGCGGTGATGCGAATATAGCGGCTGGATGTGTTGGGGAGTGGCCACATCATGACCGGGCCGCTTTTGTTTAGACTGCTTTGCTCGACTTCGAGTAATAATACCGCATCAGAAAAATCGCTACGCCGGGCGCCTTCGATCTTTATATGCTGCGGCATGCCGTGATCCCCAGCGAGAGCTGTTGGCACGGTGTCGCTGGTCTCCACCGTGTGGAAGTTGATCTGTGAGAGTGGATACGCATTTTCCAAATCTATGATCAAGGCAGGAGGCTCCGTATAACTGCCCATATATGCGCTACTTTGTTCGCCCCCAGCGGCATCCATTAGAAAGGGCGTGTGACCATCGGTGAGATATTCTTTGCCCCATGCTCCGTGTTTAGGCCACACCTCGGACGAGGCTAAAACTGGCCGATGCAGCGCCACGTTTTCATTGCCGCTGAATACCATGACTTCAGAAAGCTGCAGGCAGAAATTGCCGTCAAAGTCTCTGCGCGAAAGTTTTGTGGCTTCGATTTGTATCCAAGACGCTGTTGTCGATTCAATCTTGATCGCTAGCGGGGCAATTCGGGGGAGTCCGCCACGCTCCGCATCGAAGGTGCCCACCAGTCGCCCCTGGCGGTCATCGTCCGTTCCCGCCCAGATGCGTAACTCTTGCGGAAACGCATCCGCATGAAAGTCAGATTGAGCATTACGGCTGAGTGTGGGCACCAGGATGACCTCCTCAATGTGACGAGCTTCTATGAATTGTATCTCAATCCATTCTTGGCGTTCCTCGCTGTGATCGCTTTTCGATCGATAGCCGATCGCTCCGCTGCCGCTGCGCAGACTCAAGTGTGCCACTTCGCCCAGACGCGTTTCGATCTCGGATAGGCGCTCCTCTAATTGTGCCAGAGAGAGCGCTTCAGCTCGATCGCCCGAGGCTGCAAAACCAATCGACGACGACAGAAGGCCGGCGATGAGCAGATAGAGTGGGGTGAATTCGGGATAGCGCATCGATGGCTCTTGGTGCGATGACGTGAAGAGGTGTTGCAGCCCACTTTTAAACGCAATCAATGTCAACGCTCCGATGCGAACACAGAAGAGATACACAACACTAGTTTGTCTACTGGGTCGAGATTGTGAGGACGGTCGCTCGACCCCGACTTCCACCTACCCCCCTAAACGAGGGGATAGACAAGATTTAGAGAATACTGTATTTTATAGAATCATTTCTTTTAGCCGATTCCTGATCAGGTTCGTCCTGCTGGCTTTTTTCCTGAAAGCTCACAATACCTCTAATTTTAAACTCCTATGAAACCTAGATACGACCGTTCATTCCCCTTGTTCCTCGCCACCGCCATCGTCGGCGGCAGCACAATGCTCGCGACCAACGCCGTCCGCGCGGCCGATGGCACATGGAACCAGACTGGCGGCAGCACCTGGCATACGACCACCAATTGGACGTCTAATACGATTCCCGGTGCAGGCGATACAGCCACGCTGGGGAATAGCATAACAGCCGATGCGGATGTCAGCATTGGAAGTACCAACACCACTGTCGGCACCTTGAACTTCGACAGCGGCTTTAACTACAGCATCACCCAAACTGCGGCAAGGACACTAGCCTTCGATTCCGCTGCGCCCAATAGCGCGCAGATTAATGTTACCACCGTCAATGGTGCCGGTTCTCATCAGATTAGTAATACTCGTGTCGAGGTTGTTGACGATCTGACTATCTCCGTAGCCTCGGGGGGGAGCTTGGGGATTAACGCCCGGATATCTGGTCTCGCAGCTCGCACCATCACCAAGACCGACGATGGCACGCTGACACTCACTCCCGCCACCGCCACCGATTTTACTGGCACTTTCGTCCTCAACGCCGGCACGCTCGTCGCGGGCAATGACGGAGCCTTTGGCGCAAACACCGACGTGGAGCTTGCTGGCGGCATTCTGACGAACAATGAGACAGGTCGTGACATTAGCAATGAAATCAATATTACTGGCACCTCACAGGTCGCCGCAACCCAATCCTTTACGCTCAGTGGTGCCCTGACAGGAAACGGAACGTTGAACCTTGGTGATACTACTTCTGGCAATCTGAACATCTCAAATGATCTTTCGGGCTTTTCCGGGACCGTGAATTATACAAATACGAGTGGTGGGAATAACGTGAATTTTAATGGAGAATTGAGCACCACGGCGACATTCACCACCAGCTTTGTTTCCGCTGGACGGTATCTAAAGTTTAACGCTAATTCTACCATCGGGGAACTGTCGGGCGACGGCAATATCCTCATTACTAACGGAAACACCTTGACTGTCAATCAGAGCACGGACTCTACCTATTCTGGAGTCTTCGGTGCGCATTTCAGTGGTAGGGGAGCTTTCACTAAGGCAGGGACTGGCACACTCACGCTTACTGGTGCGAATCAACATACCGAAGCGACCACAGTCAGCGGCGGCACGCTGAGCGCGGAGAATAACAAAGCGCTCGGCAACACAACCTCGCTCACCGTCAATGGCGGCACACTCGACGTGCGTGGCTCCGTAGCAGACACGCTCACTTTGGGCGCCGCCGCAGATCTGGCTCTCTCGTCCGGCACGATCAGCTTTGATCTCGGCACAAGTTTCGACCAGATTGTGAGTAGTGGAGGCGGAGCCTTCACGATCGCTGGCGGCACCTTCGAACTTATCCTTGGAGACGGTTTCGACTACGATGACACCTATGCCATTCTGGCCGGGTTTGGTGGCACGAACTCGGTATCCGAATCCAGCCTGAGTTTCACTGGCTACGACGATGAGAATTATTTGGCCTCACTTGGCACTAACGGCGTACTTTCATTTGCTGCCATTCCCGAGCCTAGCAGCTATGCATTGCTCGCCGGCTTCTTAGGTTTGAGCTACGTGATGGTTCGCCGTCGCAAGTAAGCTACCTAGAATTTTAGGGTTATATATAATAGGGTTATATATAGGTTAAGGCTGCACTTTCGGGTGCAGCCTTTTTCTTGCCTTCATTCTAATCTAAAAACCGATTGCAAGATCTGGGGAAAAGAACACTGCATTTAGAACCACGGATGGACACGGATGGACACGGATCAGAAAATGAACCCACAGTCGTCACCTGTCCTAGCTCATCGTCCTGTTCATATCCGTGTTTATCAGTGTCCATCCGTGGTTTAACTCATCTTTGATAGGTCCGACTGCTCTGTGAATCTCTCCGCCCTAAGCAAGCACGGTAGCGCAGGTCCGTTATGATGCCCTCGGGTGCTCGGACCGCACGATGGGTCGATGCGCTCAGAACGAAATTGCGGCGCGAGACGCGCCTGCGCTACCAAAACTTGAACTTAATAAGGCCAAACCTTTCGAAAAGTGGTATTACATTGTTCGGGTGCGCGTATCCCCTCGAATGAGGGGGTATCCAAAGCCAAGTATTTTCTATATAATGCGTTAAGTGGTATTCAATCCACACCTTGTCGGCACTTTAGCTCGTCGAGCTTTGACTGCCTTTTTTTACTTTAAGATATGAGCTGCCCGAAAACCTATTTTACTATTCTTAATAGCCTCTTCGACCCTTCTCGTTGAGGTTTTATAACTATTCGCTCTCGAGTATTAGAACTACACGCTAATTTGAAACATTAGGGTGCCCATAATGACCAATCTATAAATGATGAAAAACCTCCGTATGATGACACCAGAAAAGACGTTTAAGCAGCCACGAAAGGCATTTATTGGAATCGCTGCACTGTGCAGCTTGGTTCTTGGTTCAAGTTCACATGCCATGGATCTTTACGTGAGCCCCAGTGGTTCGGATTCGAATAGTGGTCATGCGGGCCAGCCCTTGGCTTCGCTCGCTGGAGCGCAAGACAAGGCTCGCTCGGCTGCGGGAAAGGAAGCGGTCACCGTGCATGTAGCCGATGGCATTTACTACTTACCGAAAACACTCGTTTTTACGCCTCAGGACTCTGGATCAGCAAAATACCCGGTCATCTACAAGGCTCAGACTGAAGGGGGTGCTGTGCTCAGCGGTGGCTCCGAACTCCAACTGTCTTGGCAGCCCTACCGAGATGGAATTTTCCAGGCACAAACCCCAGACGGTCTAAATATTGACCAACTCTTTATTGACGGTCGCCAGCAGCGGATGGCGCGTTATCCTAATTTCGATCCAGCAAAGAAGGCCGAACCTTATCAAGGGTATGCGGCGGATGCGATTTCCAAAGAACGTGCGGCACTCTGGGCGGATCCCACTGGCGGTTACATTCACGCCATGCACATCAAGCGTTGGGGTGGTTATCACTATCTAATTACTGGTAAAGATGCGAATGGAGCAGTGACCTACGAGGGTGGCTGGCAAAATAATCGTAAGATGGGGATGCATAAAGACTACCGAATGGTGGAAAATATCTTCGAAGAATTGGATGCGGAGCATGAGTGGTATCACCAAACCCGTTCGACAGGCTCAGGGCAGGCCAATACGTTGTATTACAAGCCAGTTGCTGGGACTGATATCAACTCGGCAAAGGTCGAAGTGGTGCGCTTACGTCACCTGGTCGAGTTTCAAGGTTCAGAGTCGAATCCGGTGAAGCACATCACGTTGCAAGGTTTTGTCGTGCGCCATGCCGCTCGCACATTTATGGACGTTAAGGAACCGCTATTGCGTTCGGACTGGGCGATTTACCGGGGTGGTGCTTACTTACTGACAGGAACTGAAAATATTCAAATTCTGGATACGGAGTTTGATCAGGTCGGCGGCAACGCTGTTTTCGTGAACAACTACAATCGAAATGTTCTCGTCAAAGGGTGCCACATCCACGATACCGGCGCGAGTGGGGTGTGCTTCGTGGGTGATCCCGATGCGGTGCGTGACCCGTTGTTTGAATATCATGAGACCAATGATCTATCGAAGATCGACCGCACTGTCGGTCCTAAGACAAATAACTACCCCTCAGACTCTGCGGTGGAAGACTGCTTGATCCATGGCATCGGACGCGTGGAGCGTCAGCCCGCTGGCGTGCAGATTTCTATGGCGATGGATATTACTGTGCGTGATTGCTCGATTTACGATACGGCACGTTCGGGGATCAATATCAGCGAGGGCACCTGGGGTGGGCACTTGATTGAGCGCTGCGATGTGTTCGATACAGTTCTAGAGACGCACGACCATGGTTCGTTTAACTCATGGGGCCGCGATCGCTACTGGCGCTCAGACCAACAGACTTCGCAAGCAGTGATCGATCAGGAGCCAACGCTTCCATTCCTAGACGCGATGAAGACGACGACGATTCGCGACAGTCGCTGGCGTTGCGATCATGGTTGGGACATTGATCTCGATGACGGTTCGACCAACTACGACATTTACAACAATCTATTGCTGAACAATGGTTTGAAACTACGCGAAGGCTTCCGCCGTCATGCATGGAATAACATCACAGTGAACAACGGGTTGCACCCCCACGTCTGGTATCATGGCAGCAAAGATCAGGTCTATAGTAATATCTTTATGCAGTCACACCGATCGGCTCGTATGAGTGTGCCTTACACAGATGGCACACGTGTGGACGAAAACTTTTATGCGGCAGAAAAGGCTGGTGTTATGAAGACTTCCGGAAAACTGGGTTGGGATCAGAATTCCATGTTCGGGGATCCTATGTTTGTCGACCCGGCCAATGGAGACTATCGTGTAAAGGAGGGGTCACCTGCCTTTGAAGTCGGTTTTAAGAATTTCCCGATGGATCAGTTTGGTGTGAAGAAGCCATCGCTCAAAGCGATTGCCCGCACGCCGGAACTTCCTGATTACAGAGCACCAGGTCAGAGTGCGCCGAGTAGCCAGCCAGTCGTCGTGGAGCCGCTTCGTATGGCTTGGTTGGGGGCAACTTTGAGCGAGCTCTCTGGAGTCGAGTTTTCCGCATATGGAGTGAGCCAAGAGGAGGGCGGCTTAGCCGTGAGCGATCTACAACCGGGCTCGGCGATAGCAGCGGCTGGCTTGGCTGATGGCGATCTGATTCAGGGGATCAACGGGCAGGTAGTCAGCACGAGTCATGATCTCTTTCAATACCTCGCCTCGAATGTAGAGGCATCTTATACACTCACCGTGGTTCGTAATCAGCAGAAGGCTGACGTAAGCATTGTGCCGGATCGCGATGTGATTGCTGAAACCTCTAATGGAGCTAGAGAGTTTGCCGAATTGCCACTGCCAGCTAAGGCGTCAGGCACGCTGACGGCCAATCTTAAGATCAGTAATGATCCATTGACGACATTGACGGATGGACGGGTTGCGAAAAGTTATGGTGCGATCTTTGGGAATACCGTTCACAATGGTATGTATAAGATGGACTTGGGTGCCGTGAAATCTGTTCAAGCGGTCACTAGCTGGGCTTATCACATGGCTGGAGTGCGTGGAACACAGAAGCTCACTATTTACGGCAGCAACGCAGCAAATGATCCGGGTTGGAACCTTGAGAAATACACCGCACTTGGATCGCTCGATACCACGGCGCTTAGTTTGAAAGATTATTCAGCAGCCTCCTTGCGCGCACGTGCTGGAAAAAGTCTCGGCGACTATCGCTGGATCGTCTGGGCGGTCAGTCCAGTGAGTGCTGCCGGCGGCGGTGAGAATACCGCGATGCAAGAGTTGCATGTCGAAACCAAATAGTCGGATGCAAACAGCAAAACTATGAAAGTTTCTAGAATCGTAATATTTTTGCTGTTTGCGGCTCTGAGTCAGCTTGTTCACGGAGCGAATAGACCACCTGTGGTGAGTTTGCCTGACCTGAGCAAAGCCGAAGAGGCGAAACCCATTCGGCAGGCTCAGGACAGACCAAACATCGTCTTCCTGATGACGGATGATCAGCGCTGGGACAATTTCGGCTGTTACGGCAGACCGGAATTTCGCACGGAGAATATTGATCGTCTGGCACAAGAGGGCGTGATCTTTGATAAGGCCTACCACACGGTCGCGATCTGTATGCCCAGTCGCGCGACCATATTTTCCGGACGCTACTTGTCGAATCACAGGGTCGGGTTTACCTATCCCTACAACCTGACCTTTCCGAAGTCGGATTTTGAAGAAACCTATCCGGCATTGTTAAAGCGTGCTGGTTACCGCACAGGCTTTGTCGGTAAGTTTGGGGTGCCTGTGACCGATGAGGTTTATCACGTAATCGACAAGGTGACTGGTGTTGATCTTCAAGAGACGTTGGGTGCGTATTTCGATTTCTTTGCCGGCGCCGGTAAGCACTTCGATGGGAAATTTGCCATGTGGCCACAAGATGAGGCACTTGCAAAAATCCATGACAGAAAGCGTCCCCGGAATGAGCGAACACTTGTAACTGGTGACGCGATGATCTATTTCCTCGAAACTCAGCCAAAGGGGCAACCATTTTGCCTTTCGGTGAGTTTCTGGGCAGTTAAGAATGATAGTGATCAGGATATGTATCCGCCGCATGTGAAGGAATTTGCTAATTATAACTTCAGCGTGCCTGAAAATTGGTCGGAAGGTAAAGACATGAAACTACCTCCCGTGCTAGATAATTGGCGTGGGGTGGGGCTGCATAAAAAACGGACCTCTACGCCGGCACTTTACCAGAAGTTGGTGCGCAGATTTGCGACGCAAGGCTATAGCGTGGATCTGCAAGTGGGGCGCTTGGTCAAGAAACTCGAAGAGATGGGTGAGCTTGATAACACTGTAATCGTCTACACCTCGGATAATGGACGCTTCCAAGGGTCCCACGGTCTCTATGATAAAGCCATCCATTACGACGAGTCGATGAAAGCGCCGCTAGTCATTTTCGATGGACGCTTGAGCAAGGAGAAGACTGGGCGTCGCGAGACTGCTCTTATTTCGATGGTGGATATGGCGCCGACGATTCTTTCTTGGGCAGGTGTCAAACCTCCTGCACGAATGCAGGGACGGGATATTACAGGAGTCGTGAATGCGACCCAAGACATGACGCAGTGGAGGGATGCGGTTTATAATGAAAGCCTCTTCCTCTCTGCATTGCATGGAGCGCGTAAAAGCCCAGAGATTGCCGAAATCAACCAAAAGTTGATTGAAGATAACAAATCCTACCGGTGCCGTGGGGTGACCAATGAGCGCTACAAATATTTCATCTATAATGAGCACGACCCAGTGATCGAAGAGTTGTATGACTTAGAGGCAGATCCTTCCGAGATGGAGAACTTAATTGATAATCCTGAATATGCGGAGGTCTTGGAGAAGCTCAGAGATGAGACCGAAACCCTTCATCAGGAGATCATTATTGATCGTTCGGAACCAACCACGGTCATGAAAGCTCCGGTTCCAGTGAAGAAAACCGTGAGGCCGAATAAACACTCAAATTAATGATTATATGATTAAGAAAACACTTATATTGGAGATACTTCTGGGGGCACTTTTGATGGCCTCCACGGTTGTTTCTCATGCCTCGAATAGACCTAACGTCATCCTCGTAATGACCGACGATCAGGGGTATGGAGACCTCGGTTGTCATGGGAATCCGTTTCTCAAGACACCGCAGATCGATAAGCTTCACGACGAGTCGATTCGGTTTACTGATTTTCATGTCAGCCCGTTTTGCACACCCACACGGGCGGCGCTCATGACCGGGAATCATCCGGGATATACGGGTGCTTACCGCACCAGCTCGGGACGCAGTATGATGCATCCCGACGAAAAGACCGTAGCGGATCTCTTTGCCGAAGCGGGCTATGCGACCGGTATGGCGGGAAAGTGGCACCTTGGTGATAATGCACCCCACCGTCCACAGGATCGTGGCTTTCAAGATGTCGTTTGGCACCGCTGTGGTGGTATCGGTCAAGCGTCCGATTATTGGGGCAATACCTATTTTGATGATACCTACGAACGCGTGACGCCCGGCAGCCGAGTCGGCACTTTTGAGAAGTTTAGCGGTTATTGCACGGATGTGTTTTTTGAAGAAGGGATGCGCTTTGTTGAGGAAAACAAAGAGAGCCCGTTTTTTCTCTACCTCGCACTCAATGCGCCGCACGGCCCCTACCGTGTGCCACCTGAATGGGCGAAGCCTTATCAGGGAAACAAAGATATCCCGAATGCGAACTTCTACGGGATGATTGCGAACATCGACTACAATATGGGTCTTCTTCGTCAGAAGTTGGATGAACTTGAATTGGCCGAAAATACCATCCTGATTTTCATGACGGATAACGGCACGTCTGCCGGTGCGAAATTCAAAGGCTTGAATTCAGAAGCTGTGGTGGGTTACAACGCTGGTATGCGCGGCAAGAAGTCGTCCGTCTACGATGGTGGTCACCGTGTGCCGTTTTTCATCTACTGGCCCAAAGGTGGGCTGACGGGGGGAGAAGATATTGAGACGATTGGGGCGCATATTGATGTGTTGCCGACTCTGGCTGATTTGTGCGGTGTTACAGTCGGTGAAGGTTATGACCTTGATGGAATTTCACTGAAGCCGCTATTGGAAGGTTCCGATCAACCTTGGCTGCGCGATCACCATGTGGTGCAGTATCACGGAGGTGCTCATGGTAAAGCCATGCCGGCTGGGCCTTTAGCCTACTCAGTGGTACTGACTGAACGCTGGCGCTTGGTAAACTCCGATGGGCAATTCCTTTTCGATATCGAGGCCGACCCGGCTCAACGCAAGGATGTCGCTGCTGAGCATCCCGAAGTCGTGAAGCATTTGCGTGCGCTCTATGATCCGTTTTGGGAGAGAGTCTCCCCACGTTTGTCACCAGTCCGTATCAACATGGGCGATCCCGGGGAACCGCTTTCACAGCTTTGTTCACAGGATTGGCACATGGAAAAAGGCAATCCACCGTGGAATTTTGGTTCGATCAAAAAGCTACCAAAAGTCACCGGCCCATGGATGGTGAATGTGAAGCGGGCAGGGCGCTATCGTCTGACATTGCGCCAGTGGCCAGCCGAGGCCAATAAGCCGGTCATTGCAGTGCGCGCCAAGGTCGAGATAGCCGGGCAGGAGCAATCAGGGCCAGTGGACTCGGGAAGTGAAGGAGTCGTCTTCGAGATGGATCTGCCCGCAGGGCCAGCAGAACTGGTGACTTATCTATACGACGCACAGGGCAGGGCTGGAGGGGCTTATTTCACCGATGTCGAGTGGCTGGGTGAGAGTGATTCGCTGTCGAAGTCCAGGTAGCTGCTGGGTGTAGAAGCGATGCAGTCGCGGAGATTCTTTTGGCTCTGGTAAGCCGGCTGTAACGATCAATTAAGGATCAATATCACTTAAATACACGATATGCCCGCAAACGCGCATGCTGTATGATCACAGCATCCATGAATAAATACCATACCCCCTTCACTGTTTGTGCCGCAGTCGTGTCACTCCTTCTTAGTTTTCCAGCCTTCGCTTCGGCTGAAAAAGAGAAGGGGATGGATGAAATGTGGGGCGAGGAAAAGCTCTCGACCACAGGGCAGCATCCCGGTCTGAAATGGTTCGAAGATGACAAGTATGCCATGTTCATACACTGGGGGTTGTATTCTGAAATGGGGGGCGTATGGAAGGGCGAGACCTACTATGGCATCGGTGAATGGATCATGCATATGGCGGAGATCCCGGTCGATGAGTACAAAGCCTACGCGAAGAACTTTAATCCGGATAAATTCGATGCCACCGAGCTCGTCAAATTGGCGAAAGCGGCTGGAATGAAGACGATCGTCATTACCGCGAAGCATCACGAAGGCTTTGCGATGTTCGATTCGGAAGTCAGCGATTTTACTGTCACCAAAGCCACGCCCTCAAAGCGTGATTTGATGAAAGAGCTGGCCGATGCCTGCGAGGCGGAGGGGATGCGACTTGGTTTTTACTACTCTCAGAACCAGGACTGGACGGAACCCTATGGTGGCAATTACAAAGGACGGCGTCCTCAGGGCTATACACCCGCAGACTTCAATATCTACTTTCAGGAGAAAGTCGTTCCACAAGTGACGGAGCTACTCACCAATTACGGCCCTATTTCCATCATCTGGTTCGATACGCCGGGTGGCATGGATCGGAAATACAGCGCGAAACTGATGGAACTGGTTCAGAAGTATCAACCGGATTGTCTGGTCAATAGCCGGATCGGCGGTGGCTACGGCGATTACGTTTCGTTAGGCGATATGCATATCCCAGCCATACGTCCCAAGGCCGATGTTTGGGAAACAGTGGATACAACCAATAATTCCTGGTCCTATGCATGGTATGACCAAAACTGGAAATCGCCCAAGACGATTTGTGAGCGTCTGGTGCGTGTCGCTGCACGTGGCGGTTCCTATATGCTGAATGTCGGCCCCAAGGGCGATGGCAGCTTGCCGGAGAATGCGGTGGAAACGCTTGAGAAATCAGGGGAGTGGGTGCAGTCACATGGTGAAGCGATTTATGGAACGAGTGGCTCCCCATTCGATCAAGGCTTCAGTTGGGGGGATCTCACGAGCAAAGGGAACGATCTTTACCTGCACGTCTTTGATTGGCCGGCAGACGGTCAACTGCGCCTAGCCGACTTAGGGGTGAAAGTCACTGCAGCCGAATTTCTGCATGATTCTGCGGCAGTAGGTTTTACACAGGACGGTTCGATTTTAGAAGTGAATCTGGGCTCACAGGTCGGGCGTGATTGGCCACTCATCCCAGTGGTCAAGCTGAAGCTGTATGCGCCCGCCCAAGTGACCGAGCAGGCGACTCAAATTGATGGGCTGACACCTGCGACGCTTCTTGCGAAAATGGCCAGTCTCAAGGGCTGCAAAGTGAGAGAGCGCCGTTGGATGGAAAAATTTGGCGAGTGGAAGCACGACTACTTTGTGCAAGATTGGAAATCAGAAAACGCGAAGGCGACATGGGACATTAATGTCCTCGATGCCGGTGAATATTTGGTGAGCATTGAATATTCCTGCGAAAATGAGGCTGCAGGTTCTGAATGGACGCTTACCTGTGGGGACGAAAGTATGACTTTTGTCACTTACGAGTCCGGCTTTGATCCAAGTAAAAGCTTTCAGCCGGGGCCACCGCGCGAGCGCAATTTCAAAGTCGATCTGGGCGTTCTCGAAATCCCGGAAGGTGGGCTCCAGCAGTTGGAGATCACTCCACGCAATCTGAAGGGCAAAGGGATTGGGTTGGTATCGATTCGTCTGGAGCCTTATCGCTAAATTCCTTCCTAAGAACAAAATAAAGCATACTTTCTACTACCGAATTAACGATTAACGGCGAGTCTTACTGCTATGAAACAATACAAATTCCTGCAACTTAGCATCCTTGTCCTTAGCATACTATCCACGGCACACGCCGTGGATCTTTACGTGGCTCCGAGTGGATCGGATACGAATCGCGGACGTATCACGGATCCGTTGGCGTCCATAGCGGCTGCTCAGAAAATGGCACGTGCCTACTCGGGTAAAGAAGCGGTCACTGTGCATGTCGCTGACGGGACTTATTACCTGCCGGAGACTTTGGTATTCACTCCGGAAGATTCGGGCACGGCGCAGTCTCCTGTAGTTTATAAGTCCTACAACGAAGGGGGGGCGGTTTTAAGCGGAGGCTCTGAGCTGCGACTGACTTGGCAGCTGTATCGAGATGGCATTTTCAAAGCGACGACTCCTGCTGGTCTCGAGATCGACCAACTCTTTATCGATGGACGTAATCAGCGCATGGCGCGCTACCCGAATTACGATCCGGAAAAGAAAGCGCAGCCGTATCAGGGCTATGCGGCTGATGCATTTTCTAAGGAACGTGCCGAACGCTGGGCGGATCCCGTCGGTGGCTATATCCATGCGATGCACTCTAAGCGGTGGGGCGGTTATCACTATCGGATCACTGGCAAGGATGCTGAAGGCGAGGTGACCTTCGATGGTGGTTGGCAAAACAACCGTAAGATGGGCATGCACGATGAGTTCCGCATGGTGGAGAACATCTTCGAAGAATTGGATGCGGCGGGCGAGTGGTATCACGATGCGGAGACCTCGACCCTCTACTATATGCCGGCGGACGGTGTCGATTTGAACCAAGCGAAGGTCGAAGTCGTGCGCCTGCGCCATCTGGTTGAATTTCTTGGCAGCGAAGACGCGCCTGTTAAGCACATCACTCTACAAGGCTTCGTCGTGCGTCATGCGGCGCGGACGTTCATGGACACGAGAGAACAGCTCCTGCGCTCGGACTGGGCGATCTACCGTGGGGGCGCCTTCATGCTGACGGGAACCGAGAATATCCAGATTCTGGACAGCGAATTCGACCAAGTCGGTGGCAATGCCATCTTCGTCAACAACTACAACCGCGACGTTCTCGTCAAAGGGTGCCACATCCACGATACCGGCGCGAGTGGGGTGTGCTTCGTGGGTGATCCCGATGCGGTGCGTGACCCGTTGTTTGAATATCATGAGACCAATGACCTTTCAAAGATCGACCGCACGCCGGGGCCGAAGACCAATAACTATCCGGCCGACTCTACGGTGGAAGATTGCTTGATCCATGGCATCGGACGCGTCGAGCGCCAGCCTGCGGGGGTTCAAATCTCGATGGCCATGGGGATTACAGTGCGCGATGTCTCGATCTACGATACAGCCCGCGCTGGGATTAACGTGAGTGAAGGCACTTGGGGCGGACATTTGATCGAGCGTTGTGATGTTTTTGACACGGTCTTGGAGACGCATGACCATGGTTCCTTTAACTCCTGGGGACGTGATCGCTTTTGGCACAAGAATCGCGGCTATTCACAGAAGGAAATCGATCAGGCTCCGGAGCTGCCTTTCCTCGATGCAATCAAAACCACCGTCATTCGCGACAGCCGGTGGCGCTGTGATCATGGCTGGGATATCGACCTCGATGACGGTTCGACGAATTACGATATCTACAATAACTTAATGCTAAACAATGGCTTGAAGTTGCGTGAAGGCTTCCGTCGTCATGCTTGGAATAACATCGCAGTGAACAATGGTCTGCACCCCCACGTGTGGTATAAGGGGAGCAAAGATCAAATTTACTCGAATATCTTCATGACTCCTCACAAGCCCGCTGGTGCCTTTAAGACGGGGGACGATGTGAGGGTGGATGATAATTTCTTCACTGTCGATGAAGCCGCAGTGATGAGGGTTTCGAATCGATTCGGATGGGATGAAAACTCGGAATTTGGAGATCCGATGTTTATCGATCCAGCCAATGGTGACTTCCGCGTAAAGCCAGACTCACCCGCGCTTAAGGTTGGCTTTGAAAACTTCCCAATGGATCAGTTCGGCGTGAAAAAGCCTTCACTCAAAGCCATTGCCCGCACGCCGGAAATTCCCGAATTGAACTTGTTTCAAGATACAGCAAAGCAGGGCGCTGCCCGAAGCACGCAGTGGCTAGGTGCCACCCTGACTGAACTCACTGGTGTTGAATTCTCTGCCTATGGCGTCAGCCAAGCGGATGGCGGCTTAGCGTTGTCGGCCGTTGAGCCGCAGACACAGGCTGCGAAAGTTGGTTTGCAAAATGGAGACCTGATCCAAGCGGTCAATGGACGTAAGACCGCAAATGTGAAGCAACTGAGGCGTGCCATCGCGAAGGCCAGCGGGATGGTTCAATTGAAGATCGTTCGTAATCAGCAAGTCATGGATTTGGAGTTTGAGCTTTAATGTTTGGTCGATTCGCTAGTTTGAGCCTAACCATGATTTTCACCTCAGGACTGTGGGCGGCTAATCCTATTTTAAAGGAGACGGATCCGGGATTCGTGTATGCGTGTGATCCCGCTGCTGAAGTCTTCAATGGCAAGGTTTACCTCTACTGCTCGCGCGACCAACCCGATGCAGTGAATTACGAATCGATGAAGGATTATGTGATTCTAGAGTCATCGGATTTGAAAACCTGGATCAGCCACGGCGTGGTGTTAGACCCTCAACTCGATCCGGGCTTCGAGTATGCTCAGTCAAATATGAACGCTCCGGATGCAGCCTATAAAGATGGCTGGTATTACTGGTATTTCCCTAGCGATATCACGCACGTGGGAGTTGCTAAAAGCCGGACGCCGATAGGGCCTTGGAAAACGGCGGTTTCCAACGAGATCACCACGCTTTTCGATCCGACAGTATTCGTGGATGACGATGGTCAGGCGTATATTTACGGCAACGACCACTGGGTAGATGTCGGCGAGAAAGGCTCGCACATCCTCGGAGCGAAACTGAAGGACAATATGGTCGAGCTGGATGGACCCTTGGTTCGTTTGACCAAGGAAGTGGTGAATGAAGCGGCTCATGTCTTCAAACGCGACGGAATCTATTATTTCAGCGCGCGGGTGGGGCCTGTGACGAAATATTGGATGGCTGATTCGCCCTTGCCGCAGTATGCGGAAATGAAAGGAGAGCTCGCTCCGAATTCTCCTAGCTCGCCGAATCACACTTCGGCCATCGAGTTTAAGGGGGAGTGGTATTTGTTCTATCATCGCGGAGATGTGAACCACGGAAGCACTTACAGACGCTCCGCCTGCTTCGATAAAATGACGTTCCGCGAGGATGGGACGATTGAGCCTGTTGTTTACACTTTGGATGTGGAACCATCGTCTGCTGAGAATTGGCGGCGTAAAAGAGGGGGAGGCTCGAAGCCGGTTGACCCGTCCGTCCCGCGACCTACGATAATGGAGAATGGAAGCTTTCGCATGGAGGTGGAAGCCTTTACGGAAGCGTCTGGCTCCGAGGTCGTCGGCCTTACAGATGACGAAAGCGCGAAAGGAATTGGCCATATTGAAAACGGCGACTGGACGAGTTATGGCGCGATCGAATTTGGCAAAAAAGCAGTCGAGTTCCGCGTAAGAGTTTCGGCTCCTAACGAGGGCAGTCAAATTGTGGTGCGTGTGAACAGTCCGACCGGCGTCGTTGTCGGCACCATTCCCGTCCCCGCAACGGGCGGATGGGACGCGTTTGAGACGCTCTCGATCATGTTGAACGGGATGAGAAGTCGCCAAACTATCTATCTTTGCTTCACGGGTGATTCGGAAGACCTAATGAAGGTGAACTGGTTTGAATGGGCTCCGGTTCAGTAGCACTGGAGATGACGCGAGCGAATCGAAATGGATTATACCGGCAGTCAATCTACACTAAAAAATGAAAACACTTATGAAATTAAAACATCAGATATTCACTTGGTTGATCCTGTCCATCGCCGGAGTGCTACAGGCTGAAGAGCGGGCATCGAATCCTTTTATCAAACACATGCTCACCGCGGATCCTTCGGCTCATGTTTGGGAGGACGGGCGCCTATATGTGTATCCATCCACCGATGTTGCGGGCGGGAAAGGGTTTAGCCAGATGGATGGCTACCACGTCTTTTCGACCGATGATATGATTACTTGGAAGGATCACGGAGAGATTCTTCATTCTCGTGATGTAGAGTGGGGGCGTGAAGACGGGGGCTTTATGTGGGCGCCTGACTGTGCTTATGTAGACGGAACCTACTATTTCTACTTTCCGCATCCCACCGGAGAGAATGCGCGTAAAACTTGGAAGATCGGCGTTGCCACCAGTCAGAGCCCAATTTCTGGCTTCAAGGTGCAGGGCTACCTTGAGGGTCTGGAGCCTCACATTGACCCTTGTGTGTTCATCGATGACGACGGGCAGGCCTATCTCTACTATGGAGGATTTGCAGAACCCTATGTTGCCAAGTTGAAAGAAAACATGGTGGAAGTTGAAGGTCCATCGATTCCCTTGGAAGGGCTCGGTGACTTCCGCGAAGGCCTCTTTGCCTTCAAGCGGAACGACATTTACTACCTGATTTATCCAGACAATAAAAAACGCGGCCATCGGATGCATTATGCCATGAGCGACAATCCGATTGGGCCGTGGGAGCACAAAGGCATCCTTCTAGATCCAACAGGTTCATTAACCACGCATGGATCCGTCGTTGAATTCAAAGGGAAGTGGTATTTATTCTATCACAACGCGGCTCTTTCTGGGAAGAAAATGGCTAACCGCTCGATCTGTTTCGACGAAGTGACGTTTAATGAAGATGGCACCATGAATAAGGTCGAACAGAGCCCGTCTGTGGTTCCCTAGTTATATACCCTTTACCAGTGATAGACCGGGAAGAGTGTCTTGGTTATAATACATGGTGATCGAGTCGGTATTCTTGAACATCTCAACCTCTCCCATACTTTGAAAACTAAACATACTTTCCGTAGATTTGGATGGCTGGCACTTGCCTGCTGTCACCTTATTCCGAGCACTCAGCTCGCTGCACAAAATCTCGACCGGCAGGACAGGCCGAACATCGTTTTTATCATGGCCGACGACCTCGGCCCGGGCTGGGTGGATTTTGACGGGAGCAGCCCTGCAATCAATACGCCGAACTTAGAGCGCTTGGCGGATAGCGGGATGGTCTTCACGCAAGCCTACGCCGCCGCAACGGTGTGTTCGCCGACGCGGGCGGCCTGTATCACCGGTATGTCGCCGGCGCAGATCGGGTTGACCACCCATATCCCTGGGAAGGCTGGCAATGAGCGGCCTGCCCCCAAGGGCGGGCCTCGCGATGCGGAAACGCTCTACCAACTGCCGCTGGAACTCCCCAGCTATGCCCGCGAGCTGAAGAAGCTGGGCTATGCCACCGCCTTCGTCGGAAAATGGCACTTGGCTGGCACGGGGTCGATCTCGACCAAGGATGGCGTTGTCGATAGTCGCTACCATCCGGAGCATTTCGGATTCGATAGCAACATCGGTGGTTGTGCCTACGGTCAGCCCAAATCTTGGTTTGATCCGTATCGTAATGCCACAATTGCGAATCGTCAGAAGGGGGAATACTTGACGGATCGCCTCGGCGACGAGGCCGTCGCTTTCATTGAAGCCAACACCTCGGCGGGTTCGGTGCAGGGCGTCGACCGACCATTCCACCTCACGCTCTGGCCTTACTCGGTGCACACTCCCTTTCGAGCCCCTAAGGAATTGATCCAAAAGAACGACGGGAAGGTCTACCTCGCCATGCTGGAAAGTTTGGACATGGCGGTGGGGAAGGTGCTCGATACACTTAAGGCCACGGGAACCATCGACAACACGCTGGTCGTCTTCTATTCGGACAACGGTGGTCATGTGCCAACCGATTGGTTGCACGACAAAAAAGGCTCACTGTTTGAAGGCGGCATTCGCGTGCCGATGGCTGTCAGCTGGCCAGGAGTGATCGAGGGAGGCACGGATTGCGATGAGCCAATCAACTCGATGGATTTCTTCCCGACCTTCGTCCATGCAGCCGGTGGCTCGACCGAGGGTATTTCACAACTAGAGGGTCTCGACTTGAGACCGCTCTTTGATGGTGCGGACAGTCTGGAGCGTGACGCGCTCTACTGGCACTACCCGCATAACCGCCCGGATGTGGAACTCTTCATGGGGAGCGTTATCCTAGAGGGTGGCTGGAAGCTCTACGAGGGCTATAGCGTGATGCCGGACGCCTTGTATAATCTAAAGGAAGACCCAATGGAAAAAAAGAATCTATTGTCCAGCAATCCCGAGATGGCCGACCGATTACGCAAGAAGCTGAATCGCTGGTTGGATGATGTGGATGGCAAGATGCCGCCTTCGACTCATTAGTTTTACTCTGAATATTTTGGAAAACATGAAGATCGCAAAAATCACTGGGTGGGTCGGCCTGTTTTCATTTTTCAGTAGTCTCGTGCTGGCCGCAGTGCCTGTCACCAGTCGTCCGGATAGCGCTTTCATCTTGCAGGGTGACCGTGCAGAACGGGTGGGGCAGATCCACAGTTGGGCGATTGATTTACAGCATCCGGGACGCTACACGGTTCAAGTGATCTATCCACTGGAGTCGGGCAAGGAGCCACTCGCTGGGAAACTCTCGATCAACGGGCAACCTGCGAGCGACGAGTTGCAGAAAGCTTACATCATCGAGGAGGGTCTGGTCGCTGAATTCACAGATCCAGTCGTGATGCCCGAGTCTGCGGTCTATACGCTGAGCGTCGGGTCCGAGGTCGCACCCAAGCTGGTGCGCTTGGTACCACTGGGCTATACGAAGAGCCGGATTCACTTGAGCTCGCAGCACCATTACGACGCGTGGCTAAAGATGCACCAGTCCGCGCCGAAACAGGCGGCGCTGGAGTGGTATAAGGACGCACGCTTTGGCATGTTCATCCACTGGGGCGTGTATTCGGAAGCAGCTGGCAGCTGGAAGGGCGTGCCGATCGAACAGGGCGATGGCCCGAAGGTGGCGGAGTGGATTCAGTTCGCCTTTAAGATTTCACGCGAGGAATACCGTGAATTCGCGAAGAACTTTAACCCCGACAGATCCTTCGCCGCCAACATCGCAAAGCTCGCCAAGGATACCGGCATGCACTACGTGGTGATTACTTCGAAGCACCACGATGGCTTTGCCTTGTTCGATTCCGCTCATTCTGAATTCGATATCGCTGATGCGACGCCTTACGACGGCGACCTCATCCAAGAACTCTACGAGGCCTGCCGGGCAGAAGGGCTCGAGTTCGGCGTCTACTATTCGCACGGCAATGACTGGGGCGAGGGAGGCGATGGCAACTATAGCCAAGTCAAAGCGTATAACGACAGCTTCGGTGTGCCGACGCGTCCCAACGGGAAAAACCTATGGGATCCGAGTCCGGAGACGCATGCCGAATACCTCGAAAAAAAGGCCTACCCGCAAATCGCCGAGCTCATCCGCAAGCTTCCGGATTTGCGTTTGATTTGGTTTGATGGGGATGGGCTCATTACCGAGCAGCAGGCTTTCGATTTCTATAAACTCGTTTACGATCTGAATCCGAATATTGTGGTCAACCGCCGTGTCGGCTATGATTTCGGCGACTACATCGATGCGGGGGATAATAAAACGCCGTCGGAAAGCGAGCTCGCGGCCAAGCATTTTGAGACCTGCGGCACTGCCAATCATTCCTGGGGCTTCAAGGCACAGGATCATGACTGGAAAAGCAGCAACCAGCTGCTGCGCAACTTCGTCGACATCGTGTCGAAAGGGGGGAACTACCTGCTCAATATCGGCCCCGACGGCCAAGGCCGGGTGCCCGAGCCCTGCGTGGTGAGTTTTCGCGAGATGGGTGAATGGGTGGAGACGAACCGCGAGGCAATTTTTGGCACGAGGCCTTGGACAACATTAAGCGAGGGTGTGAACCGGGTGAACGATGCGGAATCGAAGCCGACCGAGTTCTGGTTCAGCGCGAAGGGTGATCAGGTCTATGCGATGTCGCTTGCGGCGCCCGAAGGTCGCGTGCGAATCCTGTCCTTGAAGCAATCCGCGGGCGCGGTGACCGAAGTGCGACTCCTCGGCAGTGATGCTGGCCTGAGCTGGAATCAGACCTCCGATGCGCTGGAGGTGGATCTGTCAGGGATCGAAATGAGCCCAAACGGATACGCGCTGAAGGTTTCGATGCGTAAGCAAGCTGAGGATGCCCTTACCGCCCGTCCGGGCTATCCGGAATTCAGTTGGGATCGTATGCCTCTCTACATGCATATTCGGAAGGATAAGGCTTATACGGAAGCGGAGATCCAATTTTTGGCGAAGTTCCCTCTGATTACTTTTGAGAAGTCGAATGGGCACAAGTCGTTCGGTTCGACGGAAGAGGGCACCCTAGTCGCCGCTCGTCAGGTGAAGGCGATCAACCCACTGGCGAAAATCCTCTACTATCGCAACGTCATCGTCCACTACGGGGGGTATGCCGCAAATAAGACTCTGGATCAAATACCGGGTGCACTGCTGGAGGATGACAAAGGAAACCGGAAACTCGTCCGCAATCGAGTGGCTGCCTACGATCTGTCTAATCCGCGCGTGCGCGACTGGTGGATCGAGCAATGCAAACGCATGACGGAGGATCCGGCGATCGATGGCGTCTTCTTCGATGGAAATGTCAAAGCGCTGGAGCCCGGCTATTTACACCGCGAGATTGGTCAGGATAAAAAGCAAGCGGTCGAGGCGGGCTATCTACAGATGATGCAGGATACGCGCGAGGCGATCGGCTCGGACGCGCTGATGATTGCCAATATCCTGCGGGCGCGCTTCGACGAAGGCGGGCTTGAGTATTTGGACTTCTTTGACGGCTCCTATCTGGAAGGCTTCTTCCATAATGTCGGACGCATGAGCTACGAAGACTATGTGGCCAAGGGGATTGAAAGTATGCAGCAGGCCGCACGGCAGGGGAAGATCATTGCATTTACCGCAGGTTTGGCGATGGCGGACAATGTCAGCGCGATGGGGATCGACGAAGCCCATGGTGCCGTCGAATCGGATGCGAAAGCGCGTCAGGCACTCATCTACACGATGGCGATCTTTCTGATCTGCGCCGAAGAATACAGCTATTTTTTTCCGCATGAAGGCTATTCAGCCAATGGTAACGATAAATGGATGCGCTGGTTCCCCGAATATGACAAGCCGCTCGGTGCACCGAAAGGGCCGGCCGTGAAGGATGGATACCGCTACACGCGCAGCTTCGAACACGCGACAGTGTTCCTCGATATTCAAGCGCGCACCGCCGAGATTCTGTGGCAGCATTAACTATATCTTGGAGGGCGAAGTTCCATCCTGGCCTGAGCCTGTCGATGGCCTTCGCCGTTCGCCGGGGGCGTCTGAGTGTGCGTGGCCGCCCCGTGGATACGTGGCAGCGGTGGAACGCTGCCCTCCAGCGAGAGCCCTGAATTTGTCAGATTTCTCTAAAATGTGGTCTGCACAACTTATAATGGAGGGCGAAGTTCCACCTTCGCCGTTCGCCGGGGGCGTCTGAGTGTGCGTGGCCGCCCCGTGGATACGCGGCAGCGGCGCTTCGACAAGGCTCAGGCCTGAATGGAACGCTGCCCTCCAGCGAGAGCCCTGAATTTATCAGATTTCGCAAAATGTGGCCTCAATCACTTATTCAAGTGGTATACGCTTACAGCCATATATGCTATTCTATTGGAACCATTAGGCAAAGCCGTCGGATCCCCATTCAACCATTTATCCCGAATACATGAAGCCCATGATAAACACCCCACCGTTTTCTCTTTCCCCAGGTATTTCGCGTCGTCGCTTTTTGGTGGCAGCGGGCACCTTTACCGCAGGTATGATGGCGAGGCCATTGATGGCGGCCGACAGCCGAGACGCTTATGTGGTGGCCTTGAAAGCTGAACCCGCTCTGCGCGGCTACTGGCGCTTCGATGGCGACCTAGTTGATTTGCTTGGCAAGTCTCAGGCTAAAGCGAGTGGCGCGACTTCGTTTACAGATGGCGCGATCGAGGGGAAGGCGATCAGCTTGGAGCCCAACGCCCCGATTCTGGTGCCGGGAGCTGACAAGTTCAAAGGCCGCTCCACCACGCTGGAGCTCTTCTTCAGGGTCGATGCTGCGCCTAAGGGGGACGGGAATCCTGTCATCATCGCACAGAGCAATGGCCAGCAGGCGCTCTATGTGATCGGTGTGAAAAGCGACCTATCCGGACTACTTTACCAGAATAACAATGGCATGGTCGTCACCGAGATTAACCTGCCGACCGATCAGCCGATCGAAGTGGGGCGTTGGTACCACTTCGCGCTCACCAGTTTCGACTTAGACGTGCGCGCTTACGTCGATGGCTATGAGTGTAGTCTGGTTGGAGGTGCGTATGAATATACACGTCGGGGGCCGAAGAAAACCACGATGACACTGGGCAGCACCCCAGTGTCGAACGGCTGGGGATCGACGCATATTTCGATCGATGAAGTGGCTTGTTATGCGCGTGGCCTGACGAGTCCCGAGATCCAAGCGCATCTCCACGCGGCGGGCGCGGAGTGGCAGAGGAAGCTAAAAGAGGTGGGTGCCCTCGTGGCCGCAGTGGCGGCTGAGCGTGACGCCGTCCGTAAGCGTAAAGAACAAGCGATTCTGGATGACCCCGAGTTAACCGCGCACGGCCAAACGACTGTGTATAAAGGGGAGCGTCTCGAAGCGATCAACTTTATGGTGGGTGGTATCGGTGCGGGTGCGATCCAGTTCAATGGCAATGCCGAGCCAGCCATTTGGCAGATTGCCTGTAATTTCGAAGAGCACCGAGTGGAAGATAGTTTCCTGGCCGTGCGTGCCCAAGTTGAGGGTGGGGAAGCCGTTGTGCGTGCCTTGCAGACCGAAGCCGTGGGGCCGTTTGCAGCAATGTCATTATTGAAGTTCGAAGGGGAGTATCCATTCGGCAAATACATATTTGAAGAGCCCGCACTGCCGGTCGAGATCGAGTTGGAAGTCTTCAACCCCTTCATCCCGATGGATCTGAAGGCATGTGCCATCCCTTGTGCGATCTACACTGTGACGGCCAAGAATACCTCGTCATCTCCTGTCACGGTCGACGTTTTGTCCGCGCAGAAAAATGCGCTCGGCTTCAACGAAGGCAAGGGCGGCGGCAACTTTGGCAAGAATCAGAATGAGCGCTTCAAGAGCGGCGATACCACGCTCATCCATATGACTCGCGACGGTATCGACAACGCGGACATGGTCTTGATGACGGATGCCGCCGGCGCGACCGCTGCGACGGATTGGGGGACGACGGATGTGTTGCATCGTGCTGTTGATGTTGCCCGTAGACTACAGGGACCCAAAAAGACGAAGGCATCGCCCGGCGGACAATCGGTGAACGGAGCGCTCTTGGCGCCGCTGGAGCTGGTGCCGGGAGAGTCCCAGTCGGTCACTTTCGTGCTGGCGTGGTATTTTAAGGACGGCAATCACGGCTCGGGTAAGAACATCGCCTTAGAGGGCGAAGGAAAGTCGCTGGGCAAAGCATGGGGCGGAGAGGGGCAACAATACACCAACTGGTGGCCGAGTGCGATGGGTGTCGCTGAATACCTTAAGTCGAACTTAGCCGATCTGACCGAGCGCACACGTCGCTTTCATAAGACGCTGTATGCCTCCACACTGCCGGTTTGGTTGATTGATCGGATGAGCTCGCAGCTCGCAGTGCTCCGCAGCCAGACCTTCTGGTGGGCATCGAATGGCTACATGGGCATGTGGGAAGGTTGCAATGAAGATGATGGTTGCTGTGCGGGTAATTGCACCCACGTCTATCATTACGCTCAGGCACATGCACGTTTACTCCCGGAAATGGGGCGGCTTCTGCGCGAGGAAGATTACGACCGACAAACGCCAAATGGTCTGACGCCCTATCGTCACACCAATCAGAGCGGCGCGGCCGATGGGTTTTACGGCACGATTCTCAATACCTACCGTGAGCATCTCTGCACGAAGGACGATAGCTGGCTAAAGTCGCAATGGCCTGAAGTCAAAAAGGGCATGGACTGGAGTATCGGCCACTGGAATCCGAGCCGCGACGGCTTCATGGAAACCATGCAGCACAATACCTTGGATGGTAGCTTTCAGGGCTGTTCCTCTTGGATCGGCAGCATGTATTTAGCGGCGCTCGAAGCGGCGGCTCGCATGGCCGATATTGTGGGCGATTCAGCTAAAGCGGCTGAATGGCGTGAAATCCGTGAGTCTGGAAAAAAGCTCCAGAACGAACGTCTCTGGAATGGCGAATACTACATTCAGGAGCGGGGCGAAAAGCGCAATCAGGACTATCTGGACGGCTGCCATATCGACCAAATCCTGGGTGAATGGTGGGCGGATCAAGTGGACATCGATCGCTGCTATCCTAAAGAGCGCTCACGCAAAGCGATGGAGTCGCTGCTGAAATACAACTTCCTGACCGACTTCCACGGCCACTCGCTCAAGCCGCGCCAGTATTGCGAAGTCACCGATGGTGGCATGAAGATGATTACTTGGCCGAAGGATCCGCAACCCATCCCCGGCATGAAATACGGCGACGAGGTGATGACCGGTTTCGAATATGGTGCCGCCGTTTCCATGATTCAAAACGGTATGATTGAAGAGGGCTTGATGGTGATTAAGATTATCTTCGACCGCTACAACGGTCGCTTGCGCACTAAGGGTGTTTCCAATGTGCGTAATGGCCCATGGGGCTACTCCGGCAATCCTTTTGGCGACGACGAGTGTGGTAAATTCTATGGTCGTTCGCTCAGCGTATGGTCGGCGCTGCTCGCACTGCAGGGCTTCCATTACGATGGGCCGAAGGGCGAGATTGCTTTCCGCCCTGTGCTGACTCCAGAGAATCACGCCAGTTTCTACACCGTGGCCGAAGGCTATGGACTGTTCTCGCAAAAACGCAGCTTCAGCGAACTGAAAGCTTCTCTAGAACTCGCCGAAGGCGAAGTCAGCCTAAAGCAAGTGGTTCTTCAAGTGGCTGAAGGCCAACAAGCCAAATCTGCCGAAGTCAAACTGGGCGGTCGGAATGTTACGGCAAAGCTCGATACCAATGGCAGCGATTTACGCCTGACCTTCCAAAGCCCGATCTTGTTGAACGCAGGCCAACAAATGGACATTCAGGTGCAATCTGCATAAACAGAACAATATGAATTTTAAAAATAAGAAATCTATCTTGGCTCTATCGGCCTTCGCGTTGACTGGCTCATGCGCACACGCAGTTGCAAACCCTTGGGTGATTGCCGACCAGAGCGACTGGGAAGCAAACACGGGAGAACTATCGAATCTAGAATTGAAGGATGGCATGGCGATACCGACTGCAGCGAACGCCACACTACGCAGCACGATGAAACGCTTCGATGCAAAACAGTCTGTTCAGTTGCTGACCATATCTCAGTCACCTGTCTGGGAAAACTGGAATCCGATCGAGAATATCGGACCGTCCAACCTAGGCGATGCGCCCGTGTTCCTTCGTCGGGACGAGGGCGATTACTGGATGTTTGGTCGCTACAAGGGCAAACAAAAGAAGGGGCAGTCTATCGGGGTCCCTGCTGAGTTGGAAGGTTTTGATCTTCCGCTCAAGACGACCGCATACACGAACGTGTTTGACGCGCCAGGCGCTGAGGAGAAAACGCTCGGTGGCTACCACGCCTGGCAGAGTAAGGACATGGTCAACTGGGTGCATCACGGCCCTGTTTCCAACGCGGAAGCCAAATGGATGACCACGGCCGAAGTCGTCGATGGTCAAGTCTACCTCTATTACGATTTTCCAAACGATCAGGATCCGCATCTCATCATCGACGAGGATCTGACGGATGGTAAGGTCGGCGCGAAAATGGGCATGGCCTTTAAAGACCCCTCCGACGGTTCCGACTGTGCCATCATTCGTGATCTGGACGGTAAGTTTCACCTGATACTGGAAAACTGGAGTCCCATTCAAGCGAGCGAGCATGCATGGGATTCACCGCTAGCCAGCCACGCAGTCAGCGATAATGGGATTGATGGCTTTAAGCTGCTGGAACCAGCAGTGGACTATCGCACCCATCCCTCTGGTAAATTAGCCGAATACCTGCACCCGCACTGGCATAAGGAGGATCCTGAAAATTATCCGGGGAAGGTTTATAAGGGGAAGAAACCTTATCATGGCATCAGGCCGGGGCAGACCGCGGCCTTCGCTCAGTATGAAATCCATGAGCCGGCGCAGGATGCCTACGGCGATTGGGCGGCCATTTCTATCGGTGGACAATATTATCTCTTTGCTGATTTTGACCCTGCTACCGCACACTCTAAAGAGAGCATGAGCGTGGCCTGGTTTACCGCCTCCAGCATCAACGAGCCCTTCACCTTCTGTGGCCACATTGGGCAGGGGCACCCCGACCCGGATGTGATGTTTGCCAATGGACAGTTCTATCTCGCGACTCAAATGAAGACTGACTTCGTGAGCCCCGGCCCATGGGTTGAGGGCGTGCAAGTGCGCGTCGGGGTGGATACCGATCAAGATGGCTCTGTGAACCAATGGACCGCTTGGCAGGAGGTAAAGGAAAGCTATGCGGGCATCCCGGGCTTTGCCAAGCAGGTGGCCAAGACGCCGGCGCAGCTCGATCTTCGCGAACTACCTGAAGGCTATGGCTTTCAGTTTGAAGTGAAAATCACGGACACGACCGAGAACCAGTCGAAGCCGATTCTCGACCAGATCGAACTTCGTTTTGAGTAAATCGGGAAGCACCACGTTCCTTGAATTACCTTCTGTTATCATGATAAAATATACTCGAATTATCCCCACTGTAATCTTCACTGCATTGCTTTCGTCCGTGCAGGCGGCAGATCTACGTCAGTCCGAACGGTTCGGATTCAAATCGCGGAACCTCGGGGCAACCGGTGGCTTCGCTCTCGGCAGCACAACAAAAAGCACGTGTCTTTGCGGGGAAGGAAGCGGTCACCGTGCATGTGGCCGATGGTATCTACTATCTGCCCGAAACGCTGGTTTTTACACCGGAGGATTCTGGTTCGGAGCGCTATCCGGTCCTATACCAGGCACAGGCAGAAGGCGGTGCTGTGTTGAGTGGGGGCTCCGCGCTTGAGCTCTCATGGTCGCCTGTTGGCAATGGCATCTTCAAAGCTCAAACGCCGGCGGGGCTCAATATCGACCAACTCTTTATCGATGGACGTAATCAGCGCATGGCGCGCTATCCCAACTACGACGCAGATAAAAAGGCGCAACCGTATCAAGGTTATGCAGCGGATGCTTTTTCCAAAGAGCGCGCCGCCGCTTGGGCCGATCCCAGCGGCGGCTACATCCACGCCATGCACATCAAACAATGGGGCGGCTATCATTATCGCATTACTGGAAAAGATGACCAAGGCGAGGTCACTTATGAAGGTGGTTGGCAGAACAACCGCAAAATGGGGATGCATGAAGACTACCGCATGGTGGAAAACATCTTTGAAGAGCTGGATGCCGATGGAGAGTGGTATCACAATGCAAAGGGGAATACGCTTTACTATCAGCCCGCTGCCGGCGTCGACATAAATGCCGCCAAAGTCGAGGTGGTTCGCTTACGTCATCTTGTTGAATTCCAGGGGCGCGAGTTCAATCCGGTTCGGCACATCACTTTGCAAGGCTTTGTCGTGCGTCATGCGGCTCGCACCTTCATGGATACGAGGGAGCCACTTTTGCGCTCCGATTGGGCGATCTATCGGGGTGGGGCATTCATGCTGACCGGCACGGAGCATATTCAGATCTTGGATACGGAATTTGACCAGGTGGGTGGCAACGCGATCTTCGTGAATCACTACAATCGCAATGTTCTGATTAAAGGCTGCCACATTCATGATACGGGGGCGAGTGGCGTTTGCTTTGTTGGCGATCCGAATGCCGTGCGCGATCCCTTGTTTGAATATCATGAGACCAACGACCTCTCGAAAATCGATCGCACACCGGGGCCAAAGACAAACAATTATCCGGCGGATTCGACCGTCGAAGACTGTCTGATCCATGGTATCGGCCGTGTCGAGCGTCAGCCGGCAGGTGTGCAGATCTCCATGGCGCAGGGCATCACCGTGCGCGATGTTTCGATTTACGACACCGCCCGCGCGGGCATCAATGTCAGCGAAGGCACATGGGGCGGTCATTTGATCGAGCGCTGTGATGTCTTCGATACGGTGTTGGAAACACATGATCACGGTTCTTTCAATTCCTGGGGGCGCGACCGTTTCTGGCGTAAGGATTATCCTGTTTCACAAGCGGAGATCAACAAGGACCCCGGTTTGCCGTTTTTGGATGCGGTCAAAACCACCATCATTCGCGACAGCCGCTGGCGTTGTGATCATGGTTGGGATATCGACCTCGATGACGGTTCGAGCAACTACGACATCACCAACAATTTAATGCTGAATAATGGCCTCAAGCTGCGCGAAGGCTTCCGTCGCCATGTTTGGAATAATATTACAGTGAACAACGGCTTGCATCCCCACGTCTGGTATCAGGGGAGCCAGGATGAAGTGTATGGTAATATCTTTATGTCGCCAGCGAAGCCCGCTCGGATGAAACGGTCGACCGGTGGGAAACGTGTCGATGCGAACCTTTATTTTGCTAATGAAAGTAAAGTGAAGAGCGTTTCCAATAAGTTGGGTTGGGATCAAAACTCCATTTTTGCAGATCCGCTCTTTGTGGATCCCGCGCAAGGTGATTTTCGTGTCAAAGCGGAGTCTCCCGCCTTTAAGATTGGTTTTAAGAACTTCCCCATGGATCAGTTCGGAGTGAAGAAGCCTGCATTACGAGCGATTGCCCGGACGCCCGAGATTCCAATGCTAAAGGCGACCCCGGACGGTCTGGATGAGTCTGGGGCGGGGCAGGGCATGAAATGGAAAGGCGCTCAGCTAAGTGAACTGATAGGAGAAGAATTCTCTGCCTATGGCGTGAGCCAATCCGAGGGCGGGCTTGCACTCTCGAACATTCGTAAAAAGTCACCATTGGCCAAAGCAGGCTTGAAGGCCGGAGATCTGATTCAGGCGATCGATGGCCAAAAAACCTCAAATCTCCACGACTTTAACCAAGTCATTCAAGGTACCACGGGCACTGTGACTCTGAAAATTATCCGCAATCAGCAAGTCATGGAAAGCACCTTGGAATTATAGAATTTACGAATTTCGTCACCCCGAGGATTTTAAAGCAGAATTCGGTCGCTACGTGCTGAGTTTTGCGAAAGGTCTGTAACTGAACGCCGGCCAAGTTATGAACATCCAACTCGTATAATAGTCAGGCTTAAATCCAGCCTTTGCGTAGGGCGGTGGCGACGGCGGCAGCCACGTTTTGCACTTGGAGTTTTTCGTAGATGCGGCGCATGCGCTTGTCGATGCCGTGAGGGGACAGCCCCAATTTATCGGCGATCTGCTTTTTAACGAGGCCATCGCTGAGTAGCTGCAGAACTTCGAGTTCCCGGGCGGTGAGCAGTTGGTCGTCTTCATCAGGGGCTTGGGGTTGGATGCGTCGAATCAACTTCAGGGCGATATGTGCCAGCTTTGGGTCGATGCTGGCACCGCCGTGGTAGACTTCGCGGATGCTCTCGAAGATGTCGTTGCGGGTGGCGGACTTGAGCAAGTAGCCGGAGGCGCCCCGGGTGATGGCTTGTAGCACATGTACCTCCCGGTCCGATTGGCTTAGGATGATGATACGGCTTTGGGGGGACAATTCCATGAGGCGCGGGATCGCGTCGAGTCCATGTGTGCCGGGCATATCAAGATCCAGCAGGATGATGTCCGGTTGGAACGTATCTTCGGCCAGCAGATGGAAGGCTTCATCGCTGGAAGACGCTTCGGCGATGCAAGTGAATCCGTCTTGTTTGTTCAGCGATGAGGCGATGGCACTGAGGAAGACGGCATTGTCTTCCACCACCATGATCTGGATTGAATCTGCGCTCATAGTGGTTTTTCCAATTGAATTGATGTGCCGCCGTCGGGGCGGGTCGAAATGTCGAGTTTGGCCTTTAGCTTTTGGGCTCGCATGGCGAGGTGCGCCGGTGGGCGGTTGTTCGTGGTATCGAGTCCATGTCCATTGTCCATGATAGAAAGGGAAAGTCGTTTGGCGGTGAACTGTAGCTGGATTTTAACTTCTCTGGCTTGGGCGTGTTTAGCGATGTTATTCAGTGCTTCTTTGAAAAATAGCAGCAGGTGCCACTTTTCTTTAGGCGCCAGTTTTTTGACGTATTTGTAGCCATCGATCTCAAATGTATAGTGGTGCTTCGTCAGCAGCAGTTCGGCGGTGGCTTGCATTTCTCCCAGCAGTTCGCCGCGCACGTGGCGGGATTCAAGGAAGCGGACCAACGTGCGAGCGTTGTTGGCACTGGTTCGTGAGATTTCGGCAATGCTGATGAGCTGTTGGATGTGAGCCTCGGGCATGTCCTCCTCGTGGGCGAGTTCGTCGGAGAGTAGGGCGATGCCGCTGAAGTTGCCGCCGATTTCATCGTGGAGATCGGCGGCGAGGTTTTCACGCAGGCGATAGATGTGGCTCTGACGGACGAGCCGTTGCCAGAAATACACCACGATCGTTAAGAGGATGGCGATGCCGATGCCCCATCTCAATGCGTGGACGATTCGGGATTGGCGTAGATAGCGCGCTTGGAGCTCGGACTGTAGCGCTGCCAGCTTGACTTCCAGACGGTTGCGCTCGGCCAGTTCGGCCAGCCACGAACGCATCGGTAAGATCGTGCCATTGGCGGAGATGCCATCGACCAGCATCGAAGCCGGGTATTTTCGGATATCGATCCGGTGTGAGAGTGCGACCTTCGCTCCCCGTGAAATGACGTCGCCTTGCGCGAGCACCTCAATTTCTGCAAATGCATAGATAAAGCCCTTTCTACGTGGGTGTGTCGGTAGGCGAGTTGCGGTGATCCGCACAAAACGACCTGTCGCGCTCTTTGCGGAAAAACAAGCCAGTCGGTGCCCCGGGGAGGGATAGTCGGTGGAGCCAGTGTCAAAGATCACAGTGGGCGAAGTGAACGCAGCATTTTTGGAGACCTCTATCTTGAATTGCTGGGGAAACCCCATGGCGGCTTTATGGAACACGGCGTAGTTTCGATCCATGTGGATCGGATAGAGACGTATTTCATCCAGCAACTGTTCGCTGCCGAGATCCAGCGTGATGCTTGCCGGAGTTTTGCTTTCGGGAGGAATCAGCATCCGGCTACAGTTGATCTTGCCGTCTGTCCGTGCGCTGGGCTCGGAGTAGGGCATGTAGCCATCGGTCAGATATTTCTTGTGCCAGATGGGGCTGTGTTCCGTCCAATATTTGGCGGTGACGGGTTTGCCGAGTGCCAGGTTCTGATTGCCGTCGAAGACGAGTAACTCGCTCAGGGCAAAGAGGTATTGTGGCAGATCGAGCAGTTGATGCAGTTCCAAGGGGATGAACCGGATACGCTGAGCGGAGGCTCCCGGACAATCGATGATGACCGGCGACTGATTGGGATACGGAGTCAGGGGCTCTATCGTGGAATCGAAGAGAAGTTGGCCGATTTCATCTTCGGCACTGGCATAGCTTCGAATTTGAAAGCGTTCGGGGAAGATGTGGTTGGAAATCACTTTGTTTTCGTCGATGATCACAGCGGGAACCAGCACGATTGTATCGAATCTCCGATTCTCCTTCAGATCAACCTCTACCCAGGCTTCTTGTGGTTGGTCTACTTTTTGATTCGAGCGAAATCCCAGAGTGCCGCCGGATTCCCGTATCAAACGTGACGGTAACTGATCGAGCGTCTCCTGGGTCGTTTCGATTGCCTGCTCGACCTCTGCCATCGACAAGTCGGCAAAGGCGTTCGGAGGGGGCGATTCGGCGGACAGCGCCGCTTTGACGGGCAGCAACGCCACCACCAGCAGTGCCATCTTCAAAAGTAATCTGCCTTGCCCACGCATCCCTATATAAAAGCAGAACGAATAGGGCTGAAGCAACCAAACAAGGTAAAAAGGGCGCGATTGCGTACCTAGACTGTTCGGGGATTTACTGATATATTCACGTTTCACAATTTAACCGATCGCGATTCCGAGAGAATCGCTCGGTTGTTCTGCTACAAGTAAATCACCCTAAACACACCTAATCCTATGAAACACACACTTACACTCTCTTCGGTCGCCGCCTTCGGGTTGCTGGTGGCCTGTGCCGCACAGGCGCAGACCATCATTTATGCGGACGACTTTGATAATGACACGCTGGCCACGAATACCGGATCTGGCGCAGTCGGCGGCGGCGCGGCGTCCACTACTTTAGAGGGTCCTTCTTCCTGGTCGGATGACGGCGATGCGACCTTCGACGGAGTCGGTGGGAGTGGGGCAGGTAGATCTGCACTGCTCTATTCGCTCAACGATTTTCAGTCGAACGGCGGATTTGAACTCACGGTCCATTATTCGAGCGATGATCTCTCTGATGTAGGGAGAAACCTGTTCGGCTTCGGTCTGTTGGAGAACGCGGATACCTTTTCGGTGGCAAGTGACAGCCCGTTTGCAGAGGTGGCGGGTGTTTACAGTATCGGGGTGAATATCAACGCCGAGTCGCTTCTCAATCGCGGACTCAACTTTGCGAATGGCTCCACTGTAACCGCTTTGGACGAGTCGGGAACCAACCAGCAGTTCATTGCAGGCAGCTCGATCCCTGTGCTCATCCGAATTACCCCGGATGGTGTGGGCGGAGCCGATTGGACCTACTCAATTAACGGTGTTACGGAAGCTTCCAATAATATTGCGTCGTTTGATTTTTCCAAAAGTTTTCACTTTGCCGCCTACGGACAGGACAATGACCAAACGAAAATTATAAATTCAGTTTCGCTGGTGTCCGTCCCCGAGCCCGGCACCTTCGCACTGCTTGGCGGCCTGCTTGCGCTTACATCGGTGATGCTTCGTCGCCGCCGCTAGGTTTCAGCGCATCGATCTCTGGATCGATCACAGTTCAATCATTTTTACCGAGTCCGGCGTTCGTTAGCGAACGCCGGACTTTTTTGAAAGGTGATCCGGAAAAGAAGGTCAGAGAAAAAAGCAGACGTATTTTTGAAACCGCTGATAACCACTCATAACCGATCATCCTAGAAAGAGGAGTTGAACCGTTAATCCTAAAAAATTAATTAATTTGAACTGCCGATATAGGGATAATGGTGGCGCGGTGTGGCTCACAGTATAAACAGGCGTCATTGCGTGCCTAGGCAACGCGGTGATTTTCTGCCATAATAGTGTTTCGCTTCGTATCTCCATTTGGAGCCGGAACTTCCTTATTATACAGATCTCCCCCTTTGCCACGTCCACACTCCGCAACGCTTTCGTTCGTCGACTGAACTTGTTAATTTATGAAAACAAAAATCCTTAGTCTTTTCAGCGCCTTAATTCTATCAGTCGCTTCACTACACGCGGCCTCGGACAAGCCTAATATCGTCTTCGTCTTGTGCGATGACTTGGGTTACGGTGATGTCCATGTGCTGAACCCGGAACACGGAAAGATCCCGATACCTGCGGTGGATCGTCTCGCGAGCGAAGGGATGATTTTTACCGACGCGCACTCGGGGTCTTCGGTCTGTTCGCCAACGCGCTACGGCTTGATGACTGGCCGCTACAGTTGGCGCACTCACTTGCAGCGTGGGGTGGTGCAAGGCTTTGATCCCTGCCTGATCGCAGCAGATCGCCCGACGGTGGCCAGCTTCCTCAAGACGCAAGGCTACCATACGGCGATTATCGGCAAATGGCACCTCGACTTTCTCTATCAAGATCCCGAGACCGGCAAGACACTCAAGCGTAAGGGCAAAGATACACTCGCTCCAGTTGGCAGCAAGATTCCGGACGGTCCTGTCAGTCGTGGCTTCGATTATTATCACGGCTTCCACCATGCAGGGGACATGCGCGGTGTGATTGAAAACGATACCGTCGTGGCCCATGATGATGTCATCAATATGTTGCCTCGCATTACCCGCAAAGCGGTCGAATACATCGACGAACGTGCGCAAACGGATGAAGATGCACCGTTCTTTCTCTATGTGCCCTACGGCTCCCCGCACACCCCGATTGTTCCAAGCGAAGCTTGGCAGGGGAAAAGTGAACTCGGTGACTATGGCGACTTTGTGATGCAGACCGATGCGGGTTTTGGTGAGATTCTTACGGCACTGGATCGCAATGGTTTATCCGAGAACACTTTGGTCATTTTTAGCAGTGATAATGGCTGCTCCAAGGTTGCTGGGATTCCAGACTTAGAGTCAAAAGGGCATTACGTGAGTGCGCATCTGCGCGGCTCGAAAGCGGACTTATGGGATGGCGGCCACCGGGTTCCTTTCATTGTGCGTTGGCCTAAAGAAATTCAGTCTGGAACCACCTCCGACCAGTTGATCTGCCTGACCGATTTTATGGCCACTTGTGCGGATCTATTAGGCGTGCCGCTTCCGCAGAACAGCGCGGAAGACAGTGTCAGTTTTCTGCCAGCCTTGGAAGGCGAACCGATCGTCTCTACGCGTCAGGGAGTGATCCACCATTCGTATACCGGCCATTTCGCGTATCGCCAGGGCAAGTGGAAGCTACTGCTCGCCAGAGGCTCCGGAGGTTGGAGCAGTCCAGTCGAAGGCAAAGCCAAAAAGGCCGGCGCTCCCGTTGCGCAGCTCTATGATATGGAGAACGATCCTAGCGAAACGACGAATCTCTATGAGTCCCACCCTGAAGTCGCCGCGCGCTTATTAGCTCAGTTGGAAGCGGACGTCTTTGCCGGACGCAGCACTGCGGGGGAACCATCGAAGAATGATATTAAAAAGATTAAGCTTTGGAAAAGCGGACAACAATAATTATGAAAAAAGCAGCAGCACTCATTCAAATATCTACAGCTATGCTTATCGGTGGCTTACCCGTTTACGGTGCGAGCGAATCGTGGACGGTGGCCAGTCAGCAAGATTGGGAGTCGAATCAATCTGCACAGACCAATTTGGAGATTAAAGACGGTATGGCGACGCCAACAGGGCGGACCGCGACCTTTCAAAGTCGCTTAAAATCCTTTCCCGAGCGACGCAGCGCCGCGTCCATTACGATCGGCCAATCGCCCGTCTGGGAAAACTGGAATCCGGTCGAGAATATCGGACCTGCCAACTTGGGCGATGCACCTGTCTTTCTTCGTATGAGTGAGGGCGACTACTGGATGTTCGGTCGCTATAGTGTCGAGGGAAATTCAAAGCAATTTGTAGGAGAGTCCACTCAACTGGAAGGCTTCGACATACCGCTCAAGACGACGGAATTCCCGAACGTGTTTGATGCGCCGGGCGCAGCGGAAGCACCGCTTGAAGGCTATCACGCATGGCAAACCAAGGACATGGTCAACTGGGTGCATCACGGCCCCGTTTCAGACTTTGAATCCCGATGGATGACCACGGCGGAAGTGGTCGATGGCAAGGCCTACCTTTACTACGATTTTCCGAACGATCAGGATCCGCACCTCATCATCGATGAGGATCTCACCGATGGTAAGATTGGAAAAAGGATGGGCATGGCCTTTAAAGATCCTTCGCATGGTTCCGACTGTGTCATCATTCGCGATTTGGATGGCAAGTTTCACCTGATTCTGGAGAATTGGGATCCGATTAAAGCCAGCGCCCATGCGTGGGATTCGCCACTCGCCAGTCATGCGGTGAGCGACAACGGGATCAACGAATTTAAGTTGTTAGACACACCCCCCGTCGACTACCGCACCGAGCCGACGGGCAAGATGGGCACTTTTCGGCATCCGCATTGGACAAAGGAAGATCCTGCGAATTATCCAAAAAATGTCGCAAGATATGAGGTCCACAAGCCGGCACAAGATGCCTACGGTGACTGGGCTAGCATTTCAATCGGTGGACAATACTATCTCTTCGGTGACAATGATCCAGCCAAAGCACATGGCAAAAAAAGCATGAGCGTGGCATGGTTTACATCTTCTAGTATCTACGAGCCCTTCACTTACTGTGGCCGAATCGGCCGAGGTCACCCCGATCCGGATGTGATGTTTGCCAATGGACAGTTCTATCTCGCGACTCAAATGAAGACTGACTTCGTCAGCCCGGGTCCTTGGGTAGAGGGCGTGGAAGTGCGCGTCGGTGTGGATACCGATCAAGATGGTTCTGTCGACGAGTGGGCCGATTGGCAGGAAGTAAAGGAAAGCTATGCGGGCATCCCGGGTTTTGCCAAGCAGGTGGCCAAGACGCCGGCGCAGCTCGATCTTCGCGAACTACCAGCAGGCTATGGCTTCCAGTTTGAACTTCGCCTCACCGACACCACGGACAATCCGTCGAAGCCGATTCTCGATCAGATCGAGTTGAGCTTTGAGTAAACGGAACCAATCTCAATTATTGATTACTTTAAAGGCGTTCCAAGAAAATGCCAAAGGCACTATGAAACTCCAAAAAATCAAACGATCCCTCCTCGCGCTGTCATTATTGGCTCAGCTTCAGTTGAACGCTGACATGGCCGAGCCACCTTACGACGGCTCTTGGGAATCCCTGCAACAGATGCCGGTACCAGCGTGGTTCGACGATGGTAAAGTAGGCATCTTCATCCACTGGGGTCCATATAGTGTGATCGGTTACCGCAAAGGCGGACGCGGTTACTCCGAGCACGTGCCAAAGATGATGTATCGCGATCCCAAGCATTACTATCCCTACCTTCAAGAGCGCTGGGGCGCCACGCCACCGGAATTCGGTTACAAAGATATCATTCCCGAATTCAAAGCAGAGAACTGGGATCCCGACGCTTGGGCTGAGTTGTTCCAGAGTGTGGGCGCGAAGTATGTTGTGATGACCGCCGAGCACCATGATGGCTGGGCGAATTGGGACTCAGACCTGACGCCGTGGAATGCTATGGATATGGGGCCGAAGCGTGATTTGGTGGGCGATCTTGGTGACGCACTGAAGAAGCGTGATCTCAAATATGCGCCATCCTATCACCGCGAGCGCCATCAAAGCTTTTTTGCCAAGCGACAATATGTGGTCAATGCTGAGCCTCAGGATGACATTGTGGAAGAGATTAAGCGTGTGCCCGAAGCAGCCTCGCTCTATGGCCTCTTTGGCACGACCCAGGAGTTTGTCGACGACTACGTGGCTCGTTGGAAAGAAATTCAAGAGAAGTATGAGCCCGACTTTTTATGGATGGACGATTTCCCCATCTATACCCGCGATGGCAACAAGGTTCGCAGAGGTAGGGCAAATCCTAAGGTCAAATATTTCGACGAGCAGGTTCGCCTCATGATTACTGACTTCATGAACGATGGCGCGGCGCGTGGGGCGGAAGTCTATCTCAATAACAAAGGCCAAAACCGCAACTGGCCGGACGGCGTGGGCTGCCTCGAAAAAGACAATTTGAAAATGAAGGTCATCGGCCCCAAGTGGCAAAGTTGCACGACCTTCGGCACTTCCTTTGGCTACTTGGAGAACGATACCTACAAGTCGATCGAAAGCATCATTCACGAAATGGTCGAAGTGATCAGCCGCAACGGAAATTTCCTAGTTAACATCGGACCCAAAGCCGATGGCACGATCCCCGCGCCACAGGTTGAACGTTTGCAGGCGATGGGGGACTGGCTACGGATCAATGGGGATGCGATCTATGGATCCCGCTACTGGAAAGTGAGTGAACAAAAGGACGAGCACCTGGTTTTCACTACGAATGGTAAAAAGCTCTATGCGATTAAATTACAACAGCCTGAATCCGCCTTTACCATCACGGGGACCGCAGGTTGGGGGGCGGATGCAATCAAGGCCGTTCGCTTGCTCGGCTCTGATTCCGAACTAAGTTGGGAGATGACCGCGCAAGGGCTTCAGATCACACCGCCCGCCGACCTCGGCCAAAGTCAATACGCGTGGACCTTTGAAATTGTGACTGATTTGGAGCAACATCAGCCCAATGTGGCTGTGACAAACGCCTCCGCCGCCTTGAAGGGCACTCGAAAAGTGAACCTCGACGGCAACTGAACCAGTCAGTAAATCGATACATATGAGTCTCAGAGTATTCATTCAATGAGACCTCCTCGACTGAGTCAGTCGCAAAAGGATGGCCGACTCAACACATCGGCGTATGGATTCAACTGGGGACAGACAAAATCTCTGACTTCATTTCTAAATTCCAAGTTCATCATCAAGGTTCAATTATGAAGAAAGCCCTTATCTCCCTCGCATTATTAACAGGACTGTCGCTGGTCACCTCAGCAGCATCTCACAAAATCCTCTTTTTCTCTAAGTCCAGCGGTTACGAGCACTCCGTTATTTCATGGAAAAAAGGCCAGCCTAGCTTCGCAGAAAAAGTTCTTCTCGAGATTGGCAGCGAACAAGGCTGGACATTCGAGTTCTCCAAAGACGGTTCCAAGTTCTCCCCAGAGTATCTCAAGCAGTTCGATACGGTCATTTTCTACACCACCGGTGACTTGACGAAGCCCGGCAAGGACAAGCAGCCCCCCATGACTCCGGAGGGCAAACAGGCGCTCCTAGATTACGTCAAGGCGGGCAATGGATTTATCGGCCTCCATTCCGCAAGCGACAGCTTCCACACGCGGGGCGAAAATGGCAAAGAACTCTCCCGCCACGAAAACCACGGCAGCGACTCCGATGAATACATCTGTATGATCGGCGGTGAGTTCCTCTCCCATGGAGCTCAACAAGTCGCGACAAACCGCGTCATCAACCCGGATTTTCCTGGTTATGAAGACATCGGACTTACCTTCGCGGTCAAAGAAGAGTGGTATAGCCTCAAGGATTTTAATCCAGACATCCATTGCCTCACCGTCATTGAATCAGACAAACTCGAAGGCCCTATGTATCAGCGACCTGACTTTCCGACGTCGTGGGCGCGCGCGGAGGGGCAGGGGCGCGTTTACTATAACGCGATGGGACACCGCAACGATATCTGGACGAGCGACCTCTACAAGAACATGATCATCGGCGCAGTCAAATGGACGACCAGCGAAGTCGATGCAACGATTCCACCGAACCTTAAAGAAGTGGCTCCCAGTGCTATGGCGCTCAACAATCCTCCTTCTGCTGAACTGGCTGAAGAGACATTTCGACCTCTCTTTAACGGAAAGAATTATGAGGGTTGGTATATCAAATTGAAGGAGGGCGACCAGGCTTTAGGAGAACGTGTGTTCGCGATTGAGGACGGAATGATCCATGTCTTCGATGATAGCTGGCCGGACGAAATCGATCTAGATGAAGGAACGGATGCGACCATCGGTATGATCTACACCGAAAAGACCTTCGACCGATACCACCTCAAATTCGAATATAAGTGGGGCAGGAAGAAGGCGAACTACTTCGCACAATGGCAGTATGATGCCGGCGTCTATTACCACATCACCGATGATAAAGTCTTTCCGACTGGCGTGGAGTTTCAAATCCACTATATTCCGGAAGAAGACCGCAACCGAACCGGCGATTTAATTCGTCCTCCCGGGCAGGCATATGATTGGTATTTTAACCCCGAGACCAGCGAATACCTGCACCCCGATCAAGGTGGTATCTTATACAAAAAACAGAAGTCATACAAAGGGAAGAAATGGCTACATAATGCCAAAGTGACTCGAAATTTTAATGCCTTAAACGACGAGTGGAACAGCTGTGAAATCATCGTGATGGGGGGCGAGTATGCCATCCACAAGCTCAATGGCGAGGTGGTCAACATGGCATTTAATCTGAAGCCGGCCGCAGGCATCATCGGCTTTCAATCGGAGACGGCAGAAATATACTACAGGAATATCCAAATCAAAGAATTTGGAGAGACCGTTCCCGCCGAGCGGTTTCTGAACAGACCTGATCAAACAGACCAGTGACGATTTCAGGGGCATGACTGTCCCCAGCCAGGCCTGTAGAATTAGTGCGTTTTTCGGCGTTGTTATGACCCTTCAATGAGAGAGTTCATACCTTTTATACGTGATATACAGGACTGCGGCATTATGGCATTATATGCATATTACCCTTTGTGATTCCGTTATCTAAAATACCCGTTCTTCGGGCATGCATCATGTGTTGGATGCTGATCCTCTCGTCGCTCCATGCGGCGAAACCACCTGTGGTGAGCTTGTCGAAACCAAATATCGTCCTCATTTTCGCCGATGACCTAGGCTACGGCGATCTCGGTTGTTATGGTGCGAAATACCCCACACCCGCTCTCGCTTTGTAAGACAGACACTCCTGTCTGTCACTTTCTGGCGGGTTGTGACAGGCGGGGGCGCCTGTCCTACGGTGCTCACACTGTAAGACAGACACTCCTGTCTGTCACTTTCTATCACCTGAATCAGTGATAGCGCTTTCTGCACCATTCAGCTATAGTGGTTCTAGCATATCCCGTTATCGATCATCCAAAAGACCCCGCAATATGAAGTTTCAGCAGTTCTCACTTTTCATCGCGATGCTTACCTGTGGCGTATTCAGTCAGTCTGAGGTTTTGGCGGCGACAACAGACCGACCCAATCTTGTTATCATCTTTACGGATGACCAAGGCTACGCGGACTTGAGTTGCTTTGGCGGCAAACATGTCACCACGCCGAACATTGATCAAATGGCAGAGGAGGGCGCGCGGTTGACTAGCTTCTATGTGGCGGCTCCCTTGTGCACGCCCTCTCGCGCTGCGTTGATGACGGGGTGCTATCCGGATCGTGTGGATATGGGGGTGGGTTCCAGCTTGGAGATCGTCAAGCCGGGGATGCCGGCGGGTAAGAAGTTCGCTGTCTGTTTGGCGGGCGACGGGAAAGGGCTGAACCCGGAGGAGGTGACGATTGCCGAAGTCGCGCAATCGGCGGGTTACAAGACCGGGATGTTCGGTAAATGGCATTTGGGCGACCAGCCGGAGTTCTTACCAACGCGCCAAGGATTTGAGGAATTCTTCGGACTTCCTTACAGCCACGACATCAATCCGAAACACAAGAACCAGAAGTTTTTCAATTTTCCGCCATTACCTTTGCTGGAAGGCGAGAAAGTGATCGAGCTGGATCCGGATCCCAGATTCTTGACGAGGCGCGTGACCGAGCGGGCGGTTGACTTTATCCAGCGCAATAAGGACGAGAACTTTTTCCTCTATGTGGCACAGCCCTTGCCGCACGCTCCATTGGCGGCGTCGCCTGAAATAAAGAAAGAATTCGAGCAAAAGATGCCGAGAATGGCGAAGGGACGCAAGGGCTTGTATGCAACTGCGATCTACGAGTTGGATTGGTCGGTGGGGGAAATTCTCAAGACGCTGAAAGACGAAGGCATCGACGAGAATACCATTGTGCTGTTTACCAGCGATAACGGCCCTGCAAATGGATCGGCCAAGCCATTGAGTGGCAAAAAAGGAAGCACCTTGGAAGGTGGGCAACGTGTGCCCACCGTGATCCGTTGGCCGAATGGGATTCCTGCCGGAACGGACACGGATACGCTGCTGACAGCAATGGACGTGTTGCCGACCTTTGCCAAATTGGCAGGAGCAGAGCTGCCGAAGGATCGGGTGATTGATGGCAAAGACATGATGCCTGTCCTAGTGGATGGTGCCGAGAGCCCTCACGAGTATTTCTTCTACGCTCACTGGGGCGAACTGGAGGGGGTGCGCTGGAAAGATTGGAAACTACGCATCGTCGATGGCAAAGAGGCGCTCTATAATTTGGATGCCGACATTCGTGAAAAGAGTAACGTAGCGGCGAATCATCCCGAGATTGTTCAACAGCTCAAGACTGCGATGCAGGGCTACGAAGAAGATATGACGGGCAATGTCCGTCCTGCCGGTTATGTCGAAAATCCGGTTCCGCTGAGTCTGAAGTAGCCGAGTCGAAGAAACCAAACTCTAAGCCCTTAGAATGAAATATCTTCTACTAGTTGTTCTGCTGCCTATTTGCGCTTTTGCAGCAAAACCCAATTTCATTGTCATCTTCACCGATGATCAGGGCTACCAGGATTTGGGGTGCTTCGGGTCGCCGGATATTAAGACGCCTCGTATCGACCGGATGGCAGACGAGGGAATGCGTTTCACTAATTCCTACGCACGATATCTTCGGTGCCCATGTCCATACCTTTGGTGCGGCACGGCGAAGCTTGTCCACTGAGGCGGACTATGCCTCCGCAATGGGACACAAGAAAAAGAAATAGCTGTGGAACCTTACGGAGCATGGGCACTTGTCTGCCGCTTCCAGACAGTTCGTAACGACAGGCGAGGGCGCCTGTCCTACGGTGATCATCCTGCGTAAGACAGACACTCTTGTCTGTCACTTGTAGCGCGACCACAACGACAGGCGAGGGCGCCTGTCCTACGGTGATCATCCTGCGTAAGACAGACACTCTTGTCTGTCACTTGTAGCGCGACCACAACGACAGGCGAGGGCGCCTGTCCTACGGTGATCATCCTGCGTAAGACAGACACTCTTGTCTGTCACTTGTAGCGCGACCACAACGACAGGCGAGGGCGCCTGTCCTACGGTGATCATCCTGCGTAAGACAGACACTCTTGTCTGTCACTTGTAGCGCGACCACAACGACAGGCGGGGGCGCCTGTCCTACGGTGCTCGTACTTCGTTGGCACAGGCACCTTTTCTCTCAGAGTATCACTTGTATCAGTGATAGCGCTGTGCGCTTAGTCTGTGCTATGATACCAGACTTATTCAGACTACTCGTACCCCATTCATCTATGAAGACATCTACCCTCAATCCACTAATGGCACTGCTGCTTGTGCTTAGTTTAGCTGGCTCATGGACTGCCCAAGCGCGCAGCACACCTAATGTGGTGCTCATCTTCGCCGATGACCTAGGTTACGGGGACTTAGGTTGCTATGGAGCGACCAAGCTGCAGACGCCCCATATCGATCAACTTGCGGCGGAAGGAAAGAAGTTCACCGACGCGCACTCCGCATCGGCGGTCTGCACACCTTCCCGCTACGGCTTGTTGACGGGGCAATATCCTTTGCGTGGGAATGGGGGAAAAGGCATCTGGGGGCCGGCACCGGTTTCAGAGCCGCTGATGATTGATACGGAGATGCTCACCATTGCGGATGTTTTTAAGAACAGTGGCTACGATACAGCAGTATTTGGCAAGTGGCACTTAGGCTTCAAGTCGGGGCAGAATGACTGGCAAGAGCCACTGAGCCCTGGCCCGCAGGATCTAGGCTTCGATTACTATTTCGGGATGCCGATTGTGAACAGTGCGCCACCTTATGTCTATGTGGAGAATGATCGTATCGTCGGGGGCGATCCGGACGACCCGCTGGTCTATCTTGGTCGTAATGCCCAGGGCGCGACCCCGATCACCCCGATCCCCAAAGAAGCCGCACAACGCACCGAGAACAGGTTTGGCGGCGCAGTCGAAGCGCACAAGTTATTCAATGATTACGAAGTCGGCACCACCTTGGCCGGAAAGGCGACCGACTGGATCGAAAGCCGCGAGGGCAAACCATTCTTCCTGTATTTTGCGACGACCAATGTGCATCACCCCTTCACGCCTGCGAAGCAGTTTCAAGGAACCAGCCAGGCTGGGCTTTACGGCGACTTTGTGCATGAGCTCGACTGGATCGTCGGCGAAGTGCGGAAGAGCCTCGAAGCAGCAGGTGTGGCCGATAACACGCTAATCATTTTCACCAGCGACAATGGCGGCATGTTCAATCACGGCGGCCGTCGCGCGGCCGAATTGGGGCACAAGATCAACGGCGATCTCCTTGGCTCGAAGTTTGGCATCTGGGAAGGCGGGCATCGCGTGCCATTCATTGCTTGGTGGCCAGGGCAGATTGAGGCCAGTGCCGTGTCCAATCAAATGTTGAACAACGTCGATATGCTGGCGACTTTTGCCGCGATCACAGGACAGGAATTAAGTGAGTCGGATCAAAAGGATAGTATCAACATGCTCCCCGCTTTGATCGGGAATCCTGAGCAGCCTCTGCGTACCGAAATGGTCGTGACCCCCAACAAGCCATCACACGCAGCTGTGCGTAAAGGGAAGTGGATGTATATTCCAGCACAGAATGATGGGGGCTTCCGTGGTTCGAAGCCGAATCAACATGCTTGGGGTGGCCCTGCCGTGGCCAAGTTGGTGAATACTCCCAATAGCGACATCGTGAACGGGAAGATCAAGAAAGGCGCACCGCAGGCGCAACTCTACGACCTCGAAGCCGACGTCAACCAAACCCAAAATCTCTATAATGAATTCCCCGAAGTAGTGGCTCAAATGGAGGCACTTTTAGCGGAGTATACGACAGGCAAAAAGTAATCACCTCATTAGAATATAAATATGAAAACGAATAGAACTCTCCTTTTGGCCTTCATGCAGGCTTCATTCTTTATGCTGCTTCCTGCTTCTGCAGAGGTGGCTGACGTTGGAACCGCCAAGGTAACGCGCACTGATTTGCCTGGCATCGGCGAAGAGGCCGACGTCATGCGTCGCGACCCGAGCGACGTGATCAAGGTCGGGGATCTCTATTACGTCTGGTATTCGAAAGGCCCCATCTCACCTGGTTACGATGCCACGGTATGGTATGCGACTTCGCCGGATGGCTTGGAGTGGACAGAAAAAGGAATGTCTTTGGACAAAGGAGAAGCGGGCACTTGGGAAGGTGGCAGCGTCTTTACGCCCAATATTTTGGTCGCGGAAGGTCGCTACTGGTTGTTCTACACCGGCACTTCAAAATCTTACTACGATAAGCCGTTCAATCCCGACTCCAAGATTGGCATTGCAGTTGCCGATTCTCCGGATGGACCATGGGAGAAGCTGGAGAGCAATCCAGCGCTCAGTAATAGTGATGTCGCCTCAGACTTCGATAGTCACCTAGTCGACGATGCCTGCCTGATTACGCGCGATGGTAAATACTGGTTTTACTACAAGGGCCGTCAGTTGGGGAAGAGTCCCGCGCAAACGAAAATGGGTGTCGCGGTCGCCGACAAGCCGGAAGGTCCCTACGTGAGATTTGAACACAATCCTGTGATTCCCGGAAACCATGAAGTCGTGGTTTGGCCACAAGGCGAGGGTGTGGCCGCGATGATCGGCCCACGCGCACCTAAAGACATTCGTCATTCGATTGTGTATGCCGAAGATGGGTTGAATTTCACCAAGACACACGACATCGAGGGGCATCCTTGGGCGGCCGGATCCTACCGTCCCGAAGCCTTCACCGATAGCAATCAGGGCGATCCGATTCAATGGGGCATTGAGATGGCGGCTACCAAAGGGAAGGGTAACTTACCCTTTCTCCGCCGCTACGACGTGGAGTGGTCGGAATGAGTTGAATTCAGCCCTTAGTCGGGAGACAACGAGTGCGCCACCCGCCGTGGCTAGAATACCCTGAAGAATAGTGTTTTTACGTAGTTTTCAGTAGGCATCCTATATGTTAGAATACTTAGCGTATTTATCCCCATAGTTTGCCCATACCCCTTATGAACTCTCTATTCAAACTTATCGGCTCACTTCATCTCGCGGTGGCACTGTCTGCTTTGACTGCAGCGGCGCAAACCCCGGTTTCTATCGAATCGCTTTTGTCTGAAATGGTCGACCGCGAGTCGGTGGCACGCTATCCGGAGGCGGATTTCCGATTGAAGCAGCACAGTAGTTATAACCGTGCTTCGAAGACGCCCGACGAGCCGGAGGGCTGGTTTACGAACAAGGATTTTAATAGCAAGCCGGACGATCGTAACTTTATCCGGATTGAGGAGAACAATGGGCGGAAGGAATGGGTTTTGATGGATCACCAAGGCCCCGGTGCCATCGTGCGTACTTGGATGCCTTGGCGGAATCCGAAGCACGCAGGCACCGACATCAATATGCGTATTTATCTAGATGGTGCGGATGAGCCCGCGCTCGAGGGAAATATGCTGGGACTGTTTGATGGTAGTGGTGTGATCCCATATCCGCTCGCGCATTCGTCACTGCGCTCGGCGGTGAACTTTTTCCCCATTCCGTATGCCAAAAGCTGCAAGGTGACGACGGATCAAATGCCGTTCTTCTATATTTTCACCTTTCGTGAATACGATGCAGGCACTCCGATTAAAACCTTTACGCTGGAAGATTTTGAGGCGGCTGAAGAATTGACCGCAATGACCGGGAAAGAACTCTTGAACCCGAGTGTCTCAACTGCGAACCAGCCATTGAGCTTTCGGGCGACTTTGAATCGCCTCGCTGAGCGGTCGCTCGATCTGCCAGCAGGCGAGGCTTCGGTGCGAGAAGTCACTGTCAAACTGGGGAGTTATACGAATCCGGACATCACGCGGCAGGTCGTGCTCAAAATGGAGTTTGATGGCAAGGAAACCGTGTGGTGCCCAATTGGGGATTTCTTCGGGTCGGGTATTGGTTTGAATCCAGTGCAGGGCTGGTATCGCACGGTTGCGGAGGACGGGGCGATGCGCTGCCGTTGGGTGATGCCTTACCAGAAGGGCGGCAAAGTCACACTGTTGAATCTCAGTAGCGAGCCCGTGGAGGCTGAACTGGAAGTGAAAACTGGGGATTGGTCGTGGGATGCACGTTCCATGTATTTCCACGCTGGCTGGCGTGGACAATATCCAGTGCCTACGCAGCCGCAATCGGATTGGAACTATGTCACGCTAAAAGGGCGTGGCGTGTATGTGGGCGATACGCTCACTGTCATGAATCCCGTCGAAAAATGGTGGGGTGAGGGGGATGAGAAGATTTGGGTCGACGGGGAGGATTTCCCCTCTCTGTTCGGCACCGGCACGGAGGACTACTACGCCTATTCCTGGGGTGGCATGAGCACTGATTTTTACGAGCATCCCTTCCATGCGCAACCGCGCGCTCACAAGTGGAACAAGGTGAACCGTAAGCCTGAATCCGAAAAAGGTAGCCGCAACACCATGGGCTATAGTGTGGAGACGCGTAGTCGATCCTTGGATACGATGCCTTTTTCGAGTGCACTCCAACTGGATATGGAAGTCTGGTCTTGGAATGATTGCGAGATGGGCTACGGCGTGGGTGTGTATTGGTATGGCTTCGCCGACACGAGTTCGAACCGTAAGCCGGAACCACAGGAGGTGTTGAATATTCCGCCTGTAGCTAACCTGGATGGCGAAGCGGATGCCGCTCCAGAAGATGTATTTAGCGGAGCCATCGAGTTCACTCGGAAGTTGCTGATTAGGAGACCGATAGGACTGCGTTTGAAACCGCAAAATCTAAAAAAGGTGGGGCTTGAAGGCAATTGGAATGAGGGAGGGCATCTACTGTTTAGAGGCGTTGAAGTGGGCGATGTCGTCGAGCTACGCATTCCGGCCAGTAGTCCAGTGGCTGAGCGTATATTACTACACGCTACGAAATCGAGTGCTTTCGGGATTCTGCGCTTCTCTGTCAACGGTCAGCCGGCTGGTGAAGAGATCGATTTTTATGCTAAAGAACACACGCCAACTGGAGCGATTGATCTTGGAACCTTCGATCCCGTAGATGGCGCCTATGTGCTGCGCATTGAAGTGGTTGGCAAAAACCCAAGTAGCTTTAAAACCCTGTTCGCCCTCGATTGCGTGGTTTTGAAAGAGGCCAAATAAATGGGGCGACATCGGAGTGTGGCGGCTCGCCCCGAACCAATAAAAAGGTTTATCGACGATTGCCCGTAAAATGCTGCTCAATGACGTATTTTCTGGAGGGCGAAGTTCCATTCTGGCCTGAGCCTGTCGATGGCCTTCGCCGTTCGCCTGGGCGTCTGGATGTGCGTGGCCGCCTCGTGGATACGCGGTAGAGGCACTTCGACAAGCTCAGGCCTGAGTGGAACGCTGCACCCTTCGAGCACACGCCCTTCAGCGAAGATGCTGGATATCCTGCTATGGCTGAGAAGCAAAGGGGTATTTTTCGCAATCGACGATGAACCGAATCATTGCACCCGATGCAAAGAATCACGCTTTTACGTGGTAGCATTAGAATCGTATCTAGGTTACAATTATCGATCACCCTGATTCATCTCTACAGAAACGCTCTATTCCGATGTCCCCGTTCCCCAAACCAAAATCGAAACGCAGGCAGAATGCTCGATGGGTACAGTTGATGGTGGTGGCCATGTTCGTGAGCGTCGGTCAAATGGTCAACGCACAGGCGGATCGACCAAACGTCATCGTTATCATGGTGGATGATATGGGCTACGGCGGTTTGAGTTGTTTCGATAACCAGAATTTTGAAACTCCGGAGATTGATCGCTTGTGTGCGGACGGCATGAAGCTTACTGACTTTCACAGTAACGGTTCTGTTTGTTCGCCCACGCGGGCGGCCTTGATGACGGGTCGCTACCAACAGCGTTCGGGCTGCGATGCGGTCGTCAATGCCGATCCGAAGGTGCCGATGCATCACGTGGGGATACACGAGAGTGAATGGACTTTTCCGGAGGCCTTGAAGACGGCAGGCTACGCGACCGGCATATTCGGCAAGTGGCACCTCGGCTATAAGCCCGAGTTTCACCCGATGTTGCATGGTTTCGATGAGTTCAACGGCTTTATCAGCGGAAACATCGATGCACACTCGCACCGGGATCGCATGAATGTGGAGGACTGGTGGCAGGGCAGAGCGCTTGAAGATGAGCCGGGCTACCATACCGACCTTATCAACCGGCATGCCGTCGATTTCATAGAGCGGCATCAAGATGAGCCCTTCTTTCTTTACGTGGCGCATGGCGCGCCGCATTCGCCGCATCAAGCGCGCGGATCGGAGATTCAGCGCGGCCCCGACAAGGGGACGCTCCCGCCTTGGGCGCCGGACGAAACGTATGGGGAAAACCCAAAGCAAGACGACTGGTTGATCCGCCATTTTATTCTGCCGGTTGACGAAGGCGTCGGGCAGATCCGGGCAAAACTGGAGGAGCTGGGCATCGCGGAGAATACCATGGTTTGGTTTATCTCTGACAACGGTGGAACCAGAGGCAATCATACCACCAGTAACTTGACGAAAGCGGGGAAAAGCAGCTTTTACGAAGGCGGGCACCGCGTGCCTGCGATGGTTTGGGCTCCGGGTCGAGTGCCTGCAGGCACGGTCTCAGACGAGCTGATGTTGACCTTTGACATTATGCCGACTACGATGGCACTGGTCGGAATCGATGCACCCAAGGGGCATGTTTTAGATGGAGTCGATGTCGCTCCGGCGATTCTACGGAAAGACGCTTTGCCCGACATGACACGCTTCTGGAATATGGGAAAGAAGGGGGCTCTGCGCGATGGTCATTGGAAGTTGGTTGTTTCTGGAAACCGGAACGAACTGTATGACTTGAAGACGGATGCCGGGGAAAAGAAGAATCTTGCCGCCCAATATCCTGAGCGTGTGACGAACATGCGAGGGATCTATAATTCGATGCTTCGGGAGACCTTGGCGGATTCGCCGTATCCTGATTTGGCCACTATGGATAAGACGAAAGCGAAGAAGTGATCGCAGCGAAAACCTAATTTATTAAATGATGGAAAAATTCACTAAATTCCTATTGCTGTTTACGCTCTGTTTGATGGCAGGTTTAGCTCAGGCAAAGACTAAGCAGGTCGACTTCCCCGGCGCGACGGCCGAGGTGTATAAACAGGCCTCTGGTGACGATCTGTATATCTACCGGTTTGAACCTGAAGCTCACGATCCGGACGAGGACAAGCGCCCGGCTGTCGTCTTCTTTTTTGGGGGTGGCTGGAATAGCGGGAAGGTCAGTCAATTTGAACGCCATAGCCGCTATCTGGCATCTCGCGGGATGGTCGCCTTTGTCGCGGACTACCGAGTGAACAGCCGTCAGGGAGTCGCGCCGAATGCTTGTGTCGAAGATGCGAAGTCGGCGGTTCGCTGGGTGCGTCAGAATGCGGATCGTTTAAGGATTGACCCCGCGAAGGTGTTGGCAGGCGGTGGTTCCGCCGGTGGACATTTGGCCGCGGCGGCTGGTATCTGTGAAGGCTTTGAAAATGAAGCGGAAGACCTCACGGTTTCTTCCAAGCCAGTCGCGTTGCTCTTATACAATCCAGTCTACAATAACAGTGAAAACGGTGGCTATGGATATGACCGTATCCAAGAATGGTTTCCGGCGATCTCTCCGACCCACAACATCACTTCAGATGATCCGCCGGCGATCGTATTTTTAGGAACCAAAGATAAGCATATACCGGTTGCCACCGCCGAAGCCTTTCGCGATCAACTGATCGAAGAGGGCATCTATACGGAACTTCATGTCTATGAAGGGCAAACACATGGCTTTTTTAATCGAGGGGCTAGTTTCGTCGATACCCTGATCAAAACGGATCAATTCTTGGTGAAGCTTGGTTATTTATCGGGGCCAGCGGACAAGGAAATGATTCAAGAACTTTCCAAAATGAAATGGTAACACAGAGCAAATGCGAATCATCATGAAGCTTCAAATCACAGGCGCCTGTGCCATCGCGGCGGCGCTCTTTCCGGCTATGGCCTTGGGTGCATTAACTGTGGCCTCACCGTTCACCGATCATGCGGTGCTGCAGCGTGACATGGCGGTGCCGGTCTGGGGAACGGCGGATGCTGGCGAGCAGGTGACTGTCGAGTTTGCAGGGCAAACGAAGACGGCCGTGGCCGGTTACGACGGGAAGTGGCAGCTTGCTCTGGAGCCGATGGCGGCAATCTCAGCACCACAGCCAATGACGGTTCGCAGTGACGGAGAGCCGGAAGTCGTATTTGAAGACATCGTCGTCGGCGAAGTCTGGATCTGTTCGGGGCAGTCGAATATGCAGATGGCGCACTCTCGTGTTCCCGCGCTCAAAGCATTGGTGACCCGCGCGGAAAACATTCGCGCATTTGAGGTGAAGCAGACAGTGGCGCTGACGGAGCAGGATAGTTTGGAGGGCGAATGGGTCGAAGGAGCTCCGAGCAGTGCAGTGGCCTTTGCCTTTGCCTATCATCTGGAACAGTCCGCCGACGTTCCGGTGGGGATCATCCTCACGTGCTGGGGAAGCTCATCGATTGAAGCTTGGATGCCGCGCGACATGACGGAGACGGTGCCGCACTTCAAAACGATGATGGACGAGTTTGATGCCGACCGCGCAACGCAGGACAAGATCGCCGCGATCCTGAATGCTCCAAGACCATGGAGTCGGAAGGACGATGTCTTCCTACGTCGTCAGTCGAATATTCTCTACAACGCGATGATGCACCCGCTGGCACCTTATGCCTGCCGTGGATTGGTCTGGTATCAGGGGGAGCGGAATACACAGTCGATGTTCGGTATGATTGAAGAGCCGTGGTATGCGCGCAACTCTGGCATGTTGAAATATGGGGATACGCTGAAGGAGTGGGTGAAGCGCTATCGCAAAGAGTGGGGCAATGAAAACATGCATTTTCTCGTGGTTATGTTGCCCGGCTATTTTAAGCCGCTCGATACGGGGCCTCAGCTGGGCGCGGAACATCCGGCCACGCATTCCTGGAGTTGGATGCGTGAATCGCAGCTGAAGGCTTTGGAGCTGCCTCATACTTCCGTCGCCAATACCATCGATCTTGGCGATTTGAAGGACATACACCCGAAGGACAAACTACCTGTGGGGCAGCGCCTCGCTCTATTGGCGGCACGCGACACACTCGGGCAGCCGATCGAAGCGCAGGGGCCAGTCTTGCAGCGAGTCGAGATGCAGGGGAATCAACTGCTCGTGCATTTTGAACATGCAGAAGGTTTACAGACGACGGATGGTGCCGCGCCGAGCGGATTCTGGCTGGCAGACGACTCCGCCAACTGGGTGCAAGCCGAAGCGAAGATAGAAGGACAGAGCGTTGCGTTGCGTTCAGTCGAATTAGAGAAGCCACTCTACATTCGTTACGCCTTTGCCGGAAAGCCAAAGGTGAATTTGGTCAATGCCGAAGGCCTTCCCGCCTATCCATTCCGAACCGACCGCTTCCAACCCTGACGGAAGGCGGGGGGGCGCAGGGAGAGCGGCCACCTAAAGGAAGCCGCTTACGTATGTCCGCTCCTTTCCGTGTCCGCCATAGCTCTACCAATACATTGGTAGGAGCGACGGCGGAAGGTGCGGAACGTGTTTCGGCAACAGTTGCGGTTAAAGTTTATCCCTGTGGATATAATTGCACCCGAAGGTGGGGTCGCGTATAAGCATGATTGTTCAACACGCATTCATATTGTAGTATCATAAGCCATGCCAGCACCTGCTTTTCTGGTATGGTAAACTCGTCTATGAAATCCCCCTTAATCCATAAAATCTGTAATGTCACACTTCCATTGTAGCGGGCAAAGATAAGCTATGAAACAATTGAGAACACTCATCCTTGGCTGTGGTTTTGGCCTTTTCGTTCAGGGCGGAAGCTTGTTCGCCAATGAAATCATGGTCGAGCTAGGAGGGAAGATCGATAACTTGACTGCTGCGTGCGATGCCGTGCGCGAGCTGCGGGCAGCGGGAGAGGCTGGCAATATCGATGTGATCATCCGCGATGGAGTCTATGTACTCGATGAAACGCTGATTTTCGGGCTGAAGGATTCCGCGCCAGAAGGAGCGGTGACCCGCTATCGGGCGGCTGAAGGAGCGAGCCCTTTGATCAGTGGTGGTCGCGTGATCACGGACTGGGAGGTTTCGGAACTGCACGGTGGTCAAGTCTGGGCCGCGAAAGTGCCGTGGGCGAAAGGCGATGCCTTTTTTCACTGCCTCTATGATGGCAGCACGCTGTTGCAGCGCGCGCAATCGGAGAGCTTCGTGGTCGAAGTGAAGGCCAACCGGCGGAACTATGCGGGTAAGGTGAAGGATCGGATCGAATTTTCCTATGAGGGCAACGCCCTTGAATCCTTGGAGAACCTGGAGGATCTGGAGCTATACGGTCAGCCGACACGTGCGTGGCTGGTCAATTTTCTCGGTATTGAATTCGTGGATACGCAAAGCAAAACCGCGAAGCTCGCTGTGCCCGCGACTTACAGCATGTTCGGCAAATGGGTGGTGGAAAACAGTGTCGCGCATCTGGATGAGCCCGGCGAGTGGGCACTGGATTCGCAGGCAGGCATGCTCTATTACTGGCCGAAGTCTGGCGAGCCCGGTGATCAGATCATCGCGCCCATGCTGAACGAATTGATCCGTGTGGAAGGCGTGAATGACGCATCCGTTGCGGGGCAAAAGGATCAGCCAGTGCGGGGCATCGTCTTTGAGGGCTTGCGCTTTGCGCATGCGGATCGTCAGCAGTGGCTGCCGGAAGATCGGGGTCTTCAGCACGACTGGAACATGTGGGACAAGGCCAACGGGCTGGTGCGCTTTCGGGGCGCTGAAGACTGTGCGATCCGCAATTGCACATTCTTTGATAGCGGCAGCGATGGGGTGCGGCTTGACCTGTATTGCCAGAATATCACGATTGAAGATTCCACCTTTAAGGATCTCGGTGGCACGGGTGTTCTACTCGCGGGCTACGGCCCCGGTCTTAAGGACGTCAACAAGCACAACACGATTCACAACAATGAGATCACCCGGGTGGGGCGCTTGTTCCTACATTCGCCGGGCGTGTTTGTTTGGCAAAGCGGCCATAACCGAATCTCCAACAATCATATTTACGACCAAGCCTACACCGGCTTGGTCATCTCTGGGGTGCGCCGCCGTTTCTTCGAGCCAGTCTTCGATCAGATGGGCGTAAAGAACCCGTATGGAAGATGGAGCTTTCCCGAAGGCACGCGCGAGCATCTGCCAACAATTCGCTGGGATGAGATCGACCTGGGAGACGACATTGAGAGTTGGGATAGCTATGAGCCCTACATGCATGCTCGCGGGAATGTGATCGAATTCAACGAAGTGCACGACTGCCTCAAGCTGTTGCACGACGGCAACTGCATCTATCTTTCCGGCAACGGCGATGGCAATATCGTGCGTCACAACGTGGCCTATAACCATCCGAAAAGTGCGATGATTCGCACGGATGACGATAGCCACGGCGTGTCGATCATCGGCAACCTACTCTTCGGCACGATGGGCAACCAAGGCATCACCATCAAGGGGCTTAACATCGTCCAGCACAATGTGCTCATCAATTGCCAACTACTGACCGGTGGTGCGGGCAACAAATTCGATCCGGATTCGCTGATGAACCACAACGTCTTTTACCATACCAGTGCGCCGATCCCGGAAGGCTTCCACTATGGAATCGATGGCATGGGCGCAGGACTCGATTACAACCTCTATTACCATGTAGATGGAAGCGCGCCCGAAGTGTTGCAGCAGCAAAGGGAGCGCAGCCACTCGAAGGTGGTGGATCGAAGCAGTGTGGCGGCCGACCCCATGTTCACAGATCTGCAGCAGGGGGACTTCTCTTTCCAACCGGGCTCGCCCGCACTGGATCTGGGCATCGAAGCACTCACTCCCGAGATCATCGGGCAAATGGGCACGACTCGCGACCCTTTCCTCCCACGATTCAATGCAGATAAACTGCTGGAAGTGCATCGAACGCACGGTGGCAAAGGCAAACAGAATGAACTGAATTTATAATCTATGAAAAAATTTATCCCTCTAATCTTATCAGGCCTACTCGCGAGCCAAGCAGTAAGCCAAGCCAATGAAGTCATCCCGGAAACCGATGCGGCGTATCAAGAACGCATGCAGTGGTTCGCCGATGCCAAGTTCGGGCTTTTTATCCATTATGGCGTCTATTCGACCCTAGGCGGCGAATGGAAGGGTGAGTCGATCGGCGGTTATGCCGAGTGGATCCAACGCTGGGGCAAGATCACGCCGGAAGAGTATATCCCCAATGCCGCGAACTTTAGTCCCCAGGCATTGGACGCGGATGCTTGGGTGAAGCGTGCGAAAGCAGCAGGGATGAAATACATGGTGATCACGACCAAGCACCACGAGGGCTTCTGCCTCTGGGACAGCGCTTATACGGAATACGACCTCGGGGAGGCCACCGACTTCGACCGCGATATTCTTGGAGAGCTGAAAGCGGCCTGTGATAAATATGGCATCGAGTTCGGCACTTACTATTCCATCATTGATTGGCACCATCCCTCGCAGCGCACGGCAAAGGCTAATAACCAACCGCCGATGAATGATAAAGAGGGCTATGTCACGTATATGAAAGCGCAGCTCAAAGAGCTGATTGATCGATACGATCCAGCCATCATGTGGTTTGATGGCGATTGGGTGAAATGGTGGACGATGGAAGACGGCACGGATCTCTACAACTATCTGCGCGAGCTCAGCCCGGATATGATCATCAATAACCGCGTGGCTAAGCGGAAGGAGTTCAAAAAAGACTTCGGCACCCCCGAAAACTTCACCCCAGGCGCGGCACTCGATCATGCTTGGGAGTCCTGCTGGACGGTGAACCACTCTTGGGGTTTTAAGAAGAGCGATACAAAGTGGAAGAGCACGGAAGTGCTGGTTCAGAAGCTGATCGATATCGTGGTCAAAGGCGGCAACCTACTGCTGAATGTCGGCCCACAGGCAGACGGTTCTTGGCCGGAGATGTCCGTGCAGCAGTTTGAAGAAATGGGCGAATGGACTTCCGCCTATGGCGAGGCGATCTATGATGCAGAGTTTGTGGCCGTGCCTGAGCAAGCATGGGGGCGGGTGGCTCAGGTCAGAGGCTCGACGCCGGAGTCCGGCGAATTGTTTCTCTATGTCTTTGATTGGCCTGAGTCTGGAAAATTGACGCTGAACAGTGTCACATTCGGCAATGCGCAGGCCTTGACTTACGGCCAGCAAACGCTGCCACTAAGCACCACGAAAAAGGGGGTCGTCATCGACCTTTCTTCCGTCGAAGCGACCGATTTTGTTACCGTGCTGCGTTTGAAATATAAGGCGATGCAAACGGTCAAGGCCTCGATGGAGGGCTACACGTTTACCGGTGACGAATTAGTCCTGCAAGCGAGCGGGGCGGCACTGAGTGGCAAAGAAATCAAGTTGGTGGACAACAGCTATATCGGTTTCTGGACGGATCCGGAGGCCACCGCGACTTGGGAGATGAATGTGCCGGCGCCGGGTGTTTTCCGCGTGAAGGCTCTGTATTCCTGTAATGCCAAATATGCCGGCAGCGTGGCTCAGTTGACCATGGATGGCAGCACCCTGACTGCTGAGGTGAAGCCGACCAAGAATTGGAACAGCTACGAACTCTTGGATCTCGGCGAAATCGAACTGAACCAGGTGGGCACTTTTGATTGCACACTTGGCTTCGGTGAGATCCGCAAAGACGGCTTATTCAACTTGAAGACCCTCATCTTCGAGCCGGTGGATTGATGCGTAAAATTGTCTTACCGTGGCGTGCTCGCTTGCGAGCGCCCGAACCTTGCATGAGCCAGAAAATTACTGAGGCGTCCGCAAGCGGATAAAATGCCCTTCGGGGACACGCCACGATAACGATAGACTGGCCTTATCTCTGTGCGGAGCCGCGCAGAGATGGGACGGGTTTTAGGAGAGGATGCACCGAACCTGCGGGTGCAGTGTATCACCACGGGCTCCAACTATATTCTGGGATTGAACCAACACTTTTAAGACGATAATGAGAGTATTTCCCCATAACAGATTACAGTCCTTCATACGAGTGGGGTGGTTGCTTTGTGTGAGCCTGACTTGCACGGATGGCGTGCCGATCAAGGAAGGGCTCTTACTCGATCTAGATGCGAATCTAGGCGTTGACGTTGAGGACGGAGTCCGAGTCCACGCATGGCACAACCAAGTGACGGGCAATGCTGCGGATGTTTTCGTCAAGCAAGACGAGGGGCGAAAGGTCGCCGGTTCGGGGCGTCCGACATGGAAGGTGAATGTCGCTGCGATCGGCGGTCGCAATTCATTGATTTTTGAAGAGCAAGAGCTGATCAATCTGGATGAAGATGCCTTCGATCATTTGGTCAAGGGCAGTGGCTACACATGGTTTTCTGTGATGTGCGTTTACCCGCAGCGCGTCGGCAAGAAGGATGTGAACTCCTTTTTTGGCAACCTGCGCAACGGCTCACCTTACGAGGGCTTTTGGGGCAATCTAATGGACGATAACCGTGTCTGGATGGGCACGCGCAATGGCTTCAAGCCCAAAGGGAAGCCCAGCCTCTGGCACGACACGCTCAATCCACTCGTCGCGACTCCAGAGCCCATTGAAACGAACCGCTACTATGTCATAGCAGGGCGCATGGGGGCAGGAGTGGAAATCGTTGATCTGGAGCTATTCGTCAACTCTGCGACGCCCGTAGACACTAAGTCGGTGCCGGTGAACCCGGAAGCCAACCCCTCGAAGATGGCCATTGGCCAAGAGCGTGATGCCACCAATCACCCGGGCAAAGAATCCTTCCACGGCGAGATTGCCCGTTTTCTGATCTATGAGCGCCCTCTCAGTGATGCGGAGCTCGCGGAGATTATTGACTATTTAATGGGACGTTATCTATTGGATGGTTGACTGCAGGCGATGCCATTGACTTGTTTAATCCGGCTCGCAGAGCCATGGGCTCGTAACCGTAAGACAGACACTCCTGTCTGTCACTGGCGTTGGGCTTCGAAAATCGACAACGCAGTCATCGCATCGCTTGCACGTGCGCTAGGGCGGCAGAGGCTAAGCCTGCAGGATTGTAGCCGCCTTCCAAGACCGAGACGATGCGCCCTGCTGCGTGTTTTTCAGCGAGTGTCATGATTCGCTGGGTGAGTTCAACAAAGGTTTCATCTTCCCACTTTAATCCGCCCAGTGGGTCTTCCTTGCGAGCGTCGAAACCGGCAGAGATGAGCACGAATTCAGGTTGAAACGCGTCCAGAGCCGACCCTGCGGATGTATCCCATGCGTTCAAGGCTTCGCTGGCACCGGAGCCTTCGGGCAAGGCGATGCTGAGTGTGGCTTTAGTGGGGCGGGGCGTCTGCTGCTTATCTAAGCCGTCATAGTTCCCGCTTTCATGCAGGGACAGATAAAAGGTATGCGGATCTTCTGCAAAAATAGCTTCGGTTCCATTGCCGAAATGGACGTCCCAATCAATAATCGCAATCCGTTTGAGGGGGTAGTGCTTCCTTAGATACTTGGCCGCGATGGCGACATGGTTGAAGATACAAAAGCCCATCCCACGATCGGCCGTCGCATGGTGCCCCGGTGGACGCACCGCACAAAACGCTCGTTTTACTGTCTGCTGCATGACCGCATCGACCGCAGTCAACACCGCTCCCGTCGCCTCTAAGGCAACGTCATAGCTGTCGATGGAAATAGCGGTGTCGCCCGTTCGGAGGACGTCCGCAAAACTTTCTACGTCGCGATAAACCAGATCTTGGTAATAAGCTTCATGCGCCAATGAAACCTCCGATGTGGTCGCCCGTCGACCGGGCAGACGCAGGACTTCGGGCGGTAGTTCGGCCAACGCTAAGCGCAGCTTCCGGTAGCGCTCGGCCGATTCGGGATGACCCGCTCCGGTATCGTGCCGCTCATAGTCCGCACTATAATGAACCCCTAGGGAGGGGATGGCATCTGTCGATTGCTTTACCGAGTTCTTCTGATCTTGGAGTGCTTGATGGCGGCTTAAAACACCTGTAACCGGAATGTCAAAATGCCGCTCCGCTTCAGAGATGGAATCCTGGCTGCTGCCGCCCGCCTGCTCAAATAAAGCAGCCATGGCGTGATTTTTCTGAAGCACAGTCGCCCAGAACGTCTGAATGCCACGTTCGGCTGCCACGGCTGCCAATTCGCCGAAGAGGACGCTAGCCATGCCTGCACGACGGGTGGCTTCATGCACGACAAAAGCAACTTCGGCGGTG